>Ga0228711_1000728_pt1 | contig 43463 bp, 12 predicted proteins | sample MedpolnodulmetaG_2_FD_177996 | JGI IMG/M metagenome (GOLD analysis project Ga0228711, IMG submission 177996) | Root nodule microbial communities from Medicago polymorpha collected in Santa Monica, California, United States - brown nodules | ecosystem: Host-associated > Plants > Roots > Nodule...
ATAATGCTAGATGGTAAATATTGGAACTTTAATTTCTCTAGGAACTTAAATGATAGCGAATGTTTTCAATGGGATTTCTCTAGGAACTTATTCGTAAGTCATTCTTTGACTTTCTTAATCAATTTCTGAGTCCAAACAGATAAAAAGTTTAAAGCTTAGAGGTACTTACATGTGTTAAAACAACAACTTTAGCATCAGTATCAGGTTCTTCAGTCTCCACAATACGCAATATTCTTTCTCTCTTCTCGAATGGTGATTCTAACTTTATAACACGGTCACCAAAAGAAGAAAGACTGATTTACATATCAAAATTTTTGTTTCACAACTTGCAAAGCTGCATTAAGTGATGCTTTAACATGGAACATGTAAACTCTTATGAAAAATTTAATACTGGTTTTTTACCTTAATTATGCGGTTAACAGTTAAGCAACTAATGTGCATTGGTTTGATTTTCTTGTATGTAATGTAAGTCTCAAAACATTACATATAGCCATCTATTGTAATCCATAACAATGATCATTCTATATGCTTACTAATGCTCAGGGGACCATTAGTTCAAAGAGTTTTTTATAAAAATAAAAAAAAACAAAAACAAAATATCAACATAGGGAATCGAACAAGGGATTTGAAGGTCATAGTGTTAATGCTTACTTCATAAAATAACGCTTTTTTTAGCCTATAAGCGCTATCATTCTCAAGCATACAGTAGTGTTATTTAAGGTTGATTTATTTGTACGATTAATCCTGTTTTTTTTTTCAAATATTTAATATTTTTATTGAACCTATACCGACGCTTTCAAACCAAAGCGCTATATACACCTAAAAGCATATGTAGCGCTTTTTTGAAAAAACGCTAGCTAAGGCCTCCGTGTTTTGATTTATAGCGCTTTAGTGTTAAAAGCGCTATTTATGTGGCGCTATATTTTCCCAATTTTGTAGTAGTGAAACTACATATGAACCGTGATACATGAAACTCCGACGATAAAAGAAGAGAAAGAGAACAACAATTTTCTGTTAGTAGGTACTAGTAGTAAATTACTTAAAAAGACTGCATCAATTTCCATCGATGCCTTATGCGACAAGACATAAAGATTGAAGTTCAAGTTTTCGACAAAACCAACTCTGAGACCGGTTATCATAACAATGATCATTCTATATGCAACCCATTTTGTTGATTGTAGACCCTTTTCATTGTTTTTCGCTAATTGTTTCATTTTTATCGCCACAACAACGATTGAAAAGAGATACATTGTTGGGAAGTTTCCTCTTTCCTTTTAGTATAGCGAATTTGTTTAATACGTCGAGAGCTTCTTTGGCTCTTCCTCTTATTAAAAGCCAACATGGTGATTCAGATACAAAAGGAAGTAATAATATCGAATATGCAAGAGGAAAAAGGGACAATAATTTGTATAAGTTTCTGAATGAAGTTTTTGCTTGATATGCTATGAGAAGAAGTGTGAGAAAACCAATTGTTAAAGAAAAAGAAATTGTATTGGCAATACAACTCCTATAATTTACTATTGGCTTGACAGGCTGAATAGACACAAAGAAAACCTTTTGCATATGTTTTAAAAACCGAACTGGACTGTTCAACTAATTGAATCGGGATCAACATTATCTATGGTTTGAATATTTGCGTGATTCAACCATAGTTTCATCACATGCACTTCGAGCGATTTAAATCAGTTGAACCATGACTTTATAGTCTATCCGATTGAGCCAGTTTAGTTTTTAAAACATTGATCACTAAGTGCACATGATTGACTAGCTGAGGAAGTAGAAAAAGGGAAAATTTTGTAAATGTAAGAGAACCAAGGAAGTACAAAGAAGCACGCACTGCAGCCAAAAACCTTGATCACAAATACGACTCCACTTACAAATAGTTGAACTTGTATGACCATCCAAAGTCAATATAATATAATCTTAATCTTAAAAAGGGGTTCGGTTGCTCAAGTGGTTTAAGCTAAAAGATTTGAGTTAAAAAGCGCAGGATTCAAACCTTACCAAGAAGAAAAACTAATATAACAACTAACATATTAACATTTGTAATTAAAAAAATCTTAATCTTAAAAAGATAAAATAATCTTAATCTTTATCTATGTCATATAGTTCAACAACATACCTATGAGAAAGTCTTAGATGAGCACATATTCAACACTTTAATTTTGGATATTTACATAAAACTAACAAAATTAAATAAAAAGTATTTAGTCACATCAATTAATATATTATAATTTTATTTTTCTTTAATTTTATTTTTCCTTTTTGTGTATGTGTCTAAAATTGAAGTGTTGGGTATGTGCCGAACCAAAACTTTCTCCATACCTATAGTTTTGGATAAGGTGAATATGTTGTACTCGGTATTTAGCAATTTTAGTCTGAATTATCATCATAAAAATTAGGGTTAAATATGTTTTTATCCCTATAAAATTGGGAACTTCTACGTTTAGTCCTTACTTTATTTTAATAGCTCTTTTAGTCCCTACAAAAAAAAATTTACTTATAATTTTAGTCCATGCTAAAACAAAGTTTGTTTAATTATCCTTAAACTCTTAAATTTTGGAACGATTTTTTTGAGACAAGTTTAGAACACTATGAAAGGTTCATTTACTAAAGTTTAGAATTTTCTAATATGAAATGAATTAAATATGAATTTTTTTTAACGACAAAAGTTAAAGATAAAAAGTAACAAAATCTGGATGTAAAAATCAAATTTTGCGATAATTTTTTGCGGATGAACTTTTAGTAATGTTTGAAACACTTCTGCAAAAAATTGTTCAAAAACTTAAGAGTTTAAGCATAAATTAAAACAAATTTGAATTGAGTATGGACTAATACTCGGTGCAGAAAAAAAAAATTAGGGACTAAAAGAACTATTAAAATTAAGTAAGGATTAAATTTAAAAGGTCCCAATTTTACAGGGACTAAAAACATATTTAACCCTAAAAATTAAGTGTACCTAGATCTAAAAGTAATAACAATTAGTTATGAGACTAAATATGTAAGTTACCCTAAATTAAAGGACTAATGTGGTGACACACTAATTCTGATATTGCTATTTTAAACTGACTTCTACTTGAAAAATTGTAAAATTATTCTTAGGACAAATTAACCAAAAAACTTAAATAATTGGATTATTCAAGTATATTGGATCATTATATCAACAACTTTTTCAGCACCATAATAAAACCATATCAAGTCACTCCACTCTTGCTTGTTAACTTTTTCATTGACCACCAAATAGGTGAACCGACGTTATTGGTGGTCCATCAAATAGGTCAAAAAGAAAATAATTGGATTATTCAAGTATATTGGATCGAATAGGGAACCACCAACACTTTTTTTTTTAAACTCTTCCATTCAATGTGAGGAAACGACCAAAAACATTTTAAATGATATTGCAATTGCAGAAAAATGTGAATGCAAGCAATCCTATTCCTCAAATGACGTGTTATGTAAGTCTATAATTTCATTCTTGATTCATCTTTTGGGTGTGACTCTTCCTATAGGCATTTTTTTCAGCAGATTGAGCATTGTTGGGGTTCATGGAGCAATCACCTCATTTTTTATAATTAACCAGTCACAAATCCGTGCAATGTGTTGGTATAATTTTGAACAAGACATATATACACAAATAATAATAAAAAGTGTAAGAGTTTGAAACCAAAACAAAATTTTAAAGTTTGTGGTTTTTCAAATTATAAAAAGGATGTTGTATTTTTCCCTTATTTAAGATATTTATTTATGAGAAATGCTAGCAACACGCATTTTTCAACACACTTTCTTTGATTGGTTAAAACTCACATGAGACCTACATGAATTGGTAGGACCCATGTGAATTTTAACAAATAAAAAAGAGTGTGTTAGAAAGTGTGTGTTACAATGTGTGTTGTTAGCATTCCTCTTTATTTGTTTAAGTAAATAAGTGGCAATTACCCATTCATTAGAAAATGGTCTTTATTCTTTCTCTTAAATTTAGCAACCGCTTGTAATGAGTAAGTGGAGGAGCAGTTTTATTTTGCACGTGCTTTAATTTTTTTTTTTATGGTAGAAGTTATATAAGAAGTGTAGTTTATTGTTTTCCCTAAACCTAACATCTCTATACAGAAAACTTACACTATCAAAGTGAGATTGTGGAATATTTAGAAGAGTTAAAATCGTCTTCAAGCAAGAACAATAGCTGGAGGTATGTCTCTACAATCCATTTTTGTTTCCATTGTATAATTAGAATTTCGTTTATGATTATACAGAAATTCTTACAAAGGATATGTAAAACAATGTTGGTATTTTCAAGTGCGAACAAGAGTTTTCTATTAAATGAAAAAATGTATGTTAAGAACTATTTCAGCTACATAAAATTAATGTCTTAAGACTTTTAGTTAAGATATTGTGTCAAATTTATTTGTGGTTGTTTTTGGTTCAATATGGATAATTTCTTAGACTTCCTTCATTACCCAAAAATTTAAAGAAAAAAGTTCAACATAACAATGTAGTTTAAAACAAATATTTAACATTGCAGTTATAGCCGGTGTTGGCCATTATTATCTTCTAACTAAACAATTTTAGATCAGTTTCAAGACTCGAGCATCTTTAATCTACTTGTGCAATTCTCTCTAATTACTTAATTTCTTGTGTTCAATTCAACTTTCTAAGTTTTTTGAACTTGTTGACTAAAGTGTCATTTTCTTTTGTTATTGACAATTTGTAATGGGCCAGAAAGGTGTGATTGTAAATCATGATAATATTTGCTATTTAAGACCCTATGTTGCTCAATACAGGCAAAATATAACATGGAAAAATATTTTTTGATATACAAAAAAAAAAGAAGTAAAAATACACCATTGAAAGATATTTTCAAACAAATTTGGGAGGGCTCATGGTAACACAGTGGCCAAGGAACAATTGTCAATCATGTTTTCTGTTTGTGTAATCATAGTATCATAGTTGGGTATTGGTCGAGACACTTCTAAATAAACAAATGAGGTAGACTCAGGCACAAAAATAAATTTATATCTAACAAGATTTAGATTTCACAAAGCTTAACTCGGACTAATTTATTTCTGCCTAATCTTTATCTTATGATGATACATACCATTAATTAGTTAAAAAATGTTAAGCTTTGTTTTAACCAAATGTTCATGGAAGGTTTATAAAGTAATCAATTCATGGTTTTATGATTAAAAAATCAAGATTTCTCTGTCAAAATTTGCTAACTCAACTAGCAATCATATGATCAAAACATGGTTTCGTGCATTTTCTTATTGACCATAATAAATTATGGTTGAGAGTAACACCACCCATTTCTAATTTATACTACAGTGGACTGACTATCATCCTACAAATTTACAGTTTGAGAAAAAAAATCGAAATATAATGTAAAATAAAAAAAAATGAAATAAATACATGAGAAATGAAAAGAAAATAACTTTAATTAAAACCCAAACTCTAATTAAAGAAAAAAACCACTTTAATTCACAATTGCAAATTTGTAACCAGAATTCAGAGAAGTTGAATATTTTTCTCCCTGCCCTATATTTTAAAATTGTCTACCACTTTCACACATCTTTTCCAATACAAAAGAACTTGAATATTCTTTTCTCCCTGCCCTATATTCTCCAACCTTCAAATCAATACATAAACGTACGAAATCAACAAGTAATAAAAAAAAAATATGGCAGTAATCAAATAATAAAGTAATAAAGAAACAAAAAAAATAATGTAGCAGTATTAAATAATAAAATGAATAAAATACACCCATGTTGTGTTTAAAAATTATGAGTATAGAAGATAACAATGATTTAACCTAGAAAGATGAAGAGGGTTTAGAAGACAACAATGCTAACTATAACAAAAAAATCATGATCATAAGTTAATCTTCAATCTACATAAATATTGATAATTTACCATACCTCATGATAATTTACTGTTACGACCCCCCTTTGTTTTTGTTCAGCCTTTCTCTGTTACGTTCAAAGGAACCCCTACATGATGTCAACAATGTAGAAATTATTAATAGACAAAAAAGAAGAAGATAATATTAATGATGATAGCAACATAAAATGGACCCCCAATTCAACAATGCTAGGAAACTGCATTTTTATAGAACTTATGGAAAGGTCAAATAACATGTAATTGACAATTGAATAGATTATTGATATTTTTAACCTTGATCTAATCAACATCTCCCAAAGTTGAATTGAATAATATAATGGTTCTATCTTAACTCTATTTTCTTTGACTTTATGACTTTGTAGTTTTATAAAATCCTTGTGAGATTTTACACTAAAAAACAAAAGTCAAAATTTGGAATCAATATCTTTAGTCTAGGTTTGATCTCACGGTGAATATGTCAGAATTATGATTAGTGACCCACTGTGATTTTTTAAAGCTACATTCTGTAACTTTTGCAAAATCTCACTGAGTTATTGTGATTCTGACATAACCATGATACAAAAAGCAAGATTTGGATTCATCGTATTTTTCTTTTGGCGTTAACCCTCCGGTTTTTAGGGAAATGGGTTCTGGTAATCTGAGTTCGACCGTGATGTAAGGATAGTCTAACCAAAAATAGTTCCATCTAGGAATTGAGTTCTTTTGAACAAACTCGGGAATCAATGTATTTAATGAATAAAAGAAACTACTTTATGACCCAATATTAACAAAATTAATTTGCATTACCTGCAAGTTTTTGGCACACTCCAAGAAGGATGTGAAGTTTTTCTCTTATCTTCAGGCAATGCCATATACTTCTTCCAATCCTCAAGCAAAATCTTAAGATCATTAACCTTGTTCTCTAAGCCAACACAACAATTAGCATGCATTGTTAAAGCTTTACCAAAATCCTTGCTAGATTGACAAAACCCTCCAAAATAGCTTGTGCTTAAGAACCTAATCTTAAGCTTCTTATTTGTAATTAATGGATGCATTTTGATCTTGTTAAGAACATCTTGATCATGCATAGTTGGATATGTTTCTCTAGAGTTGAACCAAAATTTGTAGAACCAAATTGTTCTTGGATTTGATTTTACATATGTGAATCCTCCATTTGGATAGTTGTGCATGTCATAGGAGTTTCCATTGAAATAATCACAAGCAATTTGGAAATCTGCATCTTTGTAAAATTGTTTGAATGGATCTCTTAGCCACATTATATCAGTGTCCTGCAAAAGAAAAAACAAAATATTAAATTTGTGTTATCAAAAGAACTGATATATAAGTTGTTTTTACAGGTGAAGAGGAAATGACTTAACTGAAAAATACTTATGTCAAAAAGCTATTTGGAAAAGATTGTGAAAATAAGTTGAAAGAAACTTACAAACATATAAGTCTATTTTATAAGCTCTTTTAAGGATGCATTTGGATAAACAACTTAATTAAGTGTTTATTCAACAAGTGTTCATTGTATAAGAGCTAATATATAAGTTGTTTAAACAACTGAAGAAAATAAAGAAGCAAAATCTGCATAGGCTAAAAATAGCTTATTAAATAACATATCTAGAGGAGTTTATGAAATTTTTTGCACAAGCTGAAAATAGATTATAAAAACAACATATATAGTTGAGCATATGAAAAATAGTTGAAAAAACTTGGGGCCTGTTGAGCTTATACAACACTTGTAAAACAACTTACGTCATGTTCATAAGATGATTATCTACGCATAAAAGGACTTATTCAGATAAGACAAGACCTATAGATATATCAAAACTTATTTTTATAAACTCTTCCAAAACCTACATAAGCACGCACACTCCTCGAATTAGGTGCCCAGTGCCAGATATGTGTTGGTGCCCGACACCGACACATATGATTACATTGAATTATGTCATTTTTTCAAATTATTATCGGTGTTCACGTGTCAGTGTATGTGCCATATCCGTGTTTGTGTTCGTGCTTCATAGTACATAAGTGCTTGGTTCAAAATATAATCAAATAAGCAATGAAACATTTGGTAGAACTTAGTTTAATCTATCTTATGACATAACCCCTTACACAAGTAACTATGAATCTCAATCTCAATCTCAATCTCAATCGTCTCTATGAGTGTGTGCATGGTAAAGAATTTGAAGAAGTAACTTCTTGCACAAGTAATATACATACCGTGAACACAAAGCTATATCCCAAATGAAGAACAGCACCAAGAAATTCAATTCTTCTCCACATCATGTGTAAGTAAGTTGGAGTCATGAAAAAAGCTTCATTGGTGAAATTGTCACCTTTAGTTTGAAGTTGGTAACAATATTTGTGTAAAGCAATACAACGAGAGTATGCTTTTTGGTCCCATGTTATTACCACAAGATGATCCAATAGCTTTTGTGTTTGGTTCCCACCAATTTGAAAACTCTCAAGAAATTGATCAAATATTGAACCTGGTTCAGCCCATGCATCATTCAATGTTGTGATTATCACTGTTTTACCCTTCATTGATGCTTGTTTAAGAACACTCTTTAGCTTTGGATCATAATACTCCTGTTACATAAACATATAAGACATCATTAAACACTTGTTAAAAAAATGAAGTTCATATTTCATATAAGACATTCATCAATGACATGGAAAATGTGTTTGGTTCTCCTTTTGAGGTGTCGAAATCTATGTTCGGTTTAAGTGTGAGTTTGGCAGAATCACGGCTAACCACAGTAATTTCAAATAAAGTTAGGATTTAGAGTTTCAACAAAATCAAGGTGTTACTGTGATTTCATCAAACTCACTGTGATTCCAAACATGCATTGTGGGTTCTGGAGTAAAATGATACTAATTTGAAATTAGAAATTTAGAGTTTTTGCTTTTACAATTTACTTTTATCTTTAAATTTATCATTCAACTCAATTTTACACAATGTATTTAAATATAAATCATTTTACATTCAATCACTTTTAATCAAAATCAACACATCCAAAATCAATTTTTATAATTGCATGACCAAACACACACCAAGACAATTAGACAATGGTAGAAGAAAACTAAAGGTACAATTTGGCATCACAATTTTTTTTAAGCATCAAAATAAGAGATTCCAACCTAAATTACCAATAATCAAACGGAGCAAAAATAAATACATCTGTCATAATGTATTCAACAAGATTCTAAACCACTAATAATATAGACAACAATTACCCTTAGCATAACAACTAGCTTCTTAAAAATAGATAATAAAGAGATAAAGCAATCCTTTGCTAAAATTCATGACATCAAAAAATGGTTAGGATTTAGAGAGAAAAAATCCAAAAAAAAAAGGTAGGCAAAAAGTACATTAAAGCCATCAAATTTAAAGTCAATAACATATCATATTCATATTAATTAGGACATAGAAAAACATACAATGAACACAAGATGGTTGGTCCCCCCTCCATTTACTTAAATACACAAGTGGCTCCTAAGGCTATTTGGGGTAAAAATTGTACATGATTTTTAAGTGGTTTACATGTCATGTTACCTTCAAAATCTCACCTATGATCCTATATATAGAAATATAGAGTGGAAACTTATTTGTGTGACACTATATCACCATTATTGAGGATGCGAACCTCAAAGAATAATATCCTACCAAGGAAAATATATCCCTTTATTCCTTTCCCACTATATTATATATCAAAAATAAAAAAGGAGTGTACACATTATGGATCATGGAACAATAGTAGTGCTTTTACCAAAAAATGCAATTAAGATGTTGCCTTCTATAGTTAATTTTATGGTAAGTTGCATATAGATATATTGCAAGTTGCCAACAATTAAGAATTCAAATTCACTACACTTATTACAACCGTTAGTTAAGATGGCAAATACATCGGTGGCTGTTGAATCGAGATTCGGTTGTTCAGATTTTAAACTTACTTTTTTAGATTAATACATATGAAAATACAAAATTGTCTGATTTCAATCCAACAATCATTGATGTGCTGATTTATGAATACGTGTAATCCGTATCCATGATAAAAAATCAAAATTCAAACTATGAAGCATGGATACGAACACAGACACCAAACACAACACGAACACTGATACTCTAAGACCGCTTATAATTTTAAAAAATCACATGATTTAGTTTAATTATAAGTGCCAGGGTTGTGTCAACATCAAAACACACCCAATCAAAAAAAGTATCCGTAGTTCATAAAATTTCTACTTAAATGAATGAAGTGGGCATAAGCAACATTACCAACACAATTATTTTCATCTAAGTCAATAAAATTGGTGGTTTAAAATTCTTTAATCTTTAACCAATAAATAATTATGATGAAAGAACAATGTGGATTGGTAATGTTTATTTGAAATTAAAGCAACCAGTCAACCCTTAGTCTACATTGGGACAACCATGTGTACAGCTGGTTATGTCTGATCAATGGAAATTATATATGTTAGCACGTGGTTCACAAATATGGTCACAAACATGCAAAAACATAACCTTAAAAAAATGTAAATATGCAAGTTGAGGCAATCATGTTCTAAAACAGACACCTATAAAAACAAATTAAAACAAAAATACAAATAATAATTTATTCTGAATAATTTGAAATCAGTTTTTCAATAATATTTTAGAGTTTTACTTCAAAAAAATAATAATATTTTAGAGTTTAATAATTATGAAAAAAGAGATAATTAAATTCTGTATTTTAATTGCTAAAAAATTATGAGGACAAATACAATAATCATGTGTATGATCAGACAAAATCTATCAAGTATTTAAGTTTATCATTTCCAACTTAAATCACAAAACCACAGGTCATTTTAAATAATTTAAGTCTGTCAATGATCTTTATGTTGACAATAAAATAACATGTGGTCCACATGAATGAATTTTATACTGTTATTATATTATTATATTGAATGAAATTTTTAATTGAAACCAAAAAAACAGAGCTTAACAAGGGAAAATGGTAGAACAGATATAAAAATAACAATATTAAATAAGAAAAGAAGTTATGCCAAAAATATAATAAATGAATTGAATAACATATTAACATGTGTTACAGGACATAAAAATAAATTTTATATTGGATGCAAAGAATATTAATCAACAGAAGCACATGTTCGGGAACTAAGAAGCATATCAATGATGCTTAGAACATGCTTATATAAAATTAATATGATTATTGAAGCATTCTTTAGAAGACAGATATATTGCCAACAATTTTTTTATACATTGATTAGTTGTGGAATATTCACCAACTGTTTCTTATAATTAAAAATGATAAAATTATTTCAAGTATCTTTTTGAAAATGTATAAAAATGTCTATATAATTTGAAAACTCTAAACAAGAGTTCATATTATTAGGCCCCGGTCATTGTTGTCTTTAGTTGTGTCATATAATTTTCAGTTTTAAAATTTGAGTGTCAGTTTGTGTTGAGTTTGGGTTCTTAGTTATGCTCTAAGAGGATCAATTTGAACAAAATAATTAAAGTTATTTATAAATTTCGTTCTCAAACCCTACTTTTTGATACACAATTCATAACTCATGTGATTGATCATGATAAGAGCGATATAAGCCATTAAACATCTTATTCTTTTGAATTGTGATGTCGAGTTGACTTATACATTGCGTAAAAAGAATTTTGTATCGTTAGGTTAAGTTAGATGTTTCCGTCTCTTCGAAACTCATTGTTTTTGCAGGACCTCTCTTGATGTATCTCCTATTCTCCTTGTGGATGCTATGTGTGTGTTTTTTTTTCTTTCATCTTTGTTGTAACAAAAAAAACCCACCTTATCAAACAAGTTGTTAAGTTTTCACATGGATGCTCACATTTTAGGAGGTTTCTAGAATGTGGGGAAATGGGGAACAATTCACAAAAAAATATCAATTGATGCAAGGTTGAAATTCTTTTGGTTCAATGCAGGGTTGAAAGTTGAAGCATTCAACACGTTGGAAACAGGGGGTCTATCAAAATTAAGAACCATGACAATGTAAAAAAGTTTTAAATATTTTTTTTATTAAGACAAATTAAAAAAGTTTTAATTATGTTTTGTTATTAAGACAATGTAAAAAAGTTTTAAATATGTTTTTTTTATCAAGACAATGTAAAAAAGTTTACGAAATAATTAATCCAATCTGTAAAAGAGATTTACGGAATAATTAATCCAATCATATGATTTTTAAAGGCAATGTTATATTATCTTTTTTTTGAGGCACTTCCTAAAATATTTCATCAAATCCTCTAAAAAAATATGTCAAAAACTTAAGATGCTTTAAAATAATAAAACATTTGATATTTTAGAAAACTACAATTTACAGAAATCTTATATGATAAATACAAAGATTTTACTAATTGTGTACTAATAAGTAATTAAATATCCATAAACAAAAACAAGTAATAAGATTAAAAACTTTTGTATATTATTTGTGTAAATTTATTAATTTTGTGATAATTTAGGAAGTGACATAATAGTGTGATTGAATGTTTTTTGCACAATCAGATACACACTCATAAAAGTCCTTTAATACATTAAAACAAAATCCTTTAATAAATAATATTCTAATTAAATTACTACTTTTTTCATAGACTAATTAAAGTATTCAAATAATAAGTACTTTTTCATTTCTTAAAAAAAATACATTTTTCACTAAAACTATTTTAAGTAATTTTATAGAAGATACCAATCACAACTTGCTCATGATTTTCCTCTCAAAAAAAATTACTTATAATTTTTAAAATAAAAACTTATGATAATCACAAACAAATTATACCAATTCTAAACTTCAAAGGAATATTAAAAAATGGACATGAGAAAATGACTTCCTCCTCACACAATTCCGAATGGTGCCAAAATCCAAAATTAAAATTGAGAAATTTCAGAAAACTTTGCCCCTTAAGAGTCTGCTGAAAAAGATGCATATCCCAATCAGCAAACGTAATCTTTTTATGTCATTAAAGTACTAAAATTAAGCCCCACACGCCACTAGTACCTATTTTCTACTAGCCCTTATTTTCTCATTCCAAATCAATGAATCTTCTTATCTCTATCAAGAAATCTTAATTTTCTCTTCATTTTCATCACTAAATAATACATGTTTATTTCACATGATCTTGTTTAACAAACAACAATAAGTTTTTCTTCTTTTTGTTGATCAAATATGATATTAGATTTATACAAAAAATAATAATATTTTGACTAAAGAAAAAGAATATCCTACTATTATACACATCATCATCACTATTTAAGAGGAGGAAAAAAGAAGAAAAAAATATGAATGAAAAAGTGAATAGCTCCACTCAGAAAACAAAATAGGCAGAAAACTCTTAACAATCGTGGTTGAACACATCCCGACAAAATCGGTTTATGATGTTATGATTGCATCGAGTATAAACATATATTCAGACCATCTTTTATTTGAAGACATACTCTTTAACAAAAATTAAAACATTCAAAGTATAAACTTTTTTTTTCTGTTCATGTTTGACTTGGAGAATCAAAATTGGCCCACAACAACAAAGCAAACATCAACTGAAATAACATCAAAAACCCAACCAAAAAAAATCAACTTTTTAATTGGTTCAGAAGAAAAACATCCATCAATAACCCAAAATTAAAAAATTCAACTTTTTGAATGGTTCAATAGCAAAACACATCAATAACCCAAAAAAAATCAACTTTTTGATTAGCCCACAAAATTATACACAAAACCCAGAATTATAATTGCAAATCACAGTCTCAGAGAGAGAGTTTGAGAGAGAGAGAGAGAGAGAGAGAGAGTTTACTTGTGTAGAGATACCATTGAAGTAATGTGAGATAGTAGCAGGAAGACCAAAAGGAGAAGCAGAATTGTTATAAAGAAACATCCACAAAACAGCAAAAGCAACAAGAAACATAATCATTTGCATAACCCTCCTAACAAAAACATGGCTGCCTCCTGTTCCAATTGAATTCCATGCCTTATTCCCTTCTCCGGCGACGTTGTCGACGGCACCGGCAGCAGCATAATGATTCTTCATTGTATCAAAACCTTAATTGTTGTGTCACAAAAATATTGTATCTATGAATAATGAAAACTATATAATATAATTAAATAGATAATTATATTATAAGCTTCTTTGTTTTCTTCACCAACACTAAGGTGTATGTATGTATGTAACTATATGTATGTGTCTTATGTAAGATGATGTGTGTGTTTTAGAACTACCTAGTATAAAACAAAGTTTGAGGTTGTTTGTTTGGTACTCTTTGGAAGATAGATCACATGATTTTCAAGAGGATGAAAAAACAAAGGGAATTGGAATTGGGAAAGTTTGTATAAAGAGAAACGGGTTTTGAATGCATTAATTTCATGTTATAGATGCTGACAAATTCTAGAGAGAGAGTCTTTGGAGAAACAGAGTGACCAACTTGCAAAAGAAAACTAGTAATTAATTTTAGGATTTTTTTAATTAATTAGGGAAAAAGATATAAGGAAATATTTATAATTTATACAATACATTTATATAATATCCCTAAAAAAAGGCACTAAAAAAAAGGCAAAAGAGTCTCCGTGAGCATAGTTGACAAGGACATGCATTGTTATATGCAGGATCGGGTTCGAACTCCAGACATCCTACTTATTCACCTTAAAAAAAGTGAATTCTAGCCACTCAACTTCTTGAAAAAAGAGAAAAAAAAAAAGAGAAAAGAAAGAAAAAATTGAACTTAGTAGACTGCTACTAATATTTTAAGGTTTTTTAATTGATTGGGGAAAGAAGATAATAGGAAATAATTTTTACAGTTCATGTATATAAAACTACTATTAATACTAATCTTACGGTTTTTTTATAATTAATTCTACGTTTTCTTTATTGACTGGGGAAGAATATAAAATAGGAAATAATGTATACAATTCATGTATATTTTTATTTTGAAGGAGTGCACAGTTCATGTATATAAACAGCTAATTTTACGGTTTTGGTTTTTAATTGGGAAAGAAAATAATAGGAAATAATTTACACCTATACACAAAGTAGTAAAAATATTAGCTCAAATCGGGGTTTGAATCTGACCCCTTCATTTGTGCTTGTGAGTTTTAATCACTGCTGTCATTTTTGTTTATCCAAAAAAAAGTTATTATATGCATGTCATAACTCAATCGGTAAAATTGTCGAAATTATTAGTTTGGACATCTTGATTGGAGTTTTTACTTGCGTGTGTGAGTTTTCAATTGAGATTGTTATTTCGTTTATATATCTAAAAAAAATACTAGTTATATCGTTTGAAACAAAATACTAGTTATACGGTTTGAATTAATTTTGAGGCAAAAATCATATGATTCAAAAATAAAATAAGACATCTTTCAAAAAAAAAAAGAAATAAGACATGATTCGGTTTAGATAAATTCAAAAAAAAATTATTCAATAGAATTTATTGCGAGTTTAATTTAAATATGATTTTCGACATATGAATTACAGTTGTAAGAACTTCTAATAATAATAAATTATAAAGATACGGTAAAATATTAAGTATTATATAATATGATTTTCGACATATGAATTACAGTTGTAAGAACTTCTAATAATAATAAATTATAAAGATACGGTAAAATATTAAGTTTGATATATCATACCATATATTTAAAATGGAAGACTTTAAAATGAAGGTGGATTCAATTGATAAGGAGTTGACTCATTCATAAACAAAGAATAGCTTAATGTAAAATATCATAAAAGTATTAAATAAATTTGTGTATATATTTTGGTTCGTTTTTTAAAAAATAGATCCAAAATTGGATCCAACGTTTTCACAAAATGATATCCGAATACATCAATAATATTTAATTTTATGCGATTTTGGATTTTGGACCGGCCTATATATAAACTCCCCTACAAAGGATCGTTCATAGTCGATATAATCTTTATTGTACATGTATATAAACTAATTTTAAGATTTTTTAATTAATAAGGGAAGAATTCTTAAAAAAAAAAGTTAATATGATAAGGGAAGAATTCTTCTCTCAAAAAAAAATATATTTTATACATTACATGTAAATAAACTACTAATTTTTGGTCAAAAAACTGCTACATTTATGATTTTTTTTTATTTAATTACTGAAAAAGACAATAGGAAATAATTTATACCGATACACAAACTAGTAATGATATTCACTATCTAGCTTGATTCAGTTTTGAGGCAAAAACTGTCTAATTTAAAGATAAAATAACTAAACCAAGAAATTGAACTCGGGTGGTAAATGAGCTTCACCAATAACGAATCGATCGAGTGAACCTGAGTTCGATTTTTAGATGGGACAATTTTTGGCGAGACTATCCTTGGTCCAGAAAAAAGATAAAATAATTAGTCATTTAGATTTATGTATGGAATACTTTTTGATAAGGTTTTACTTACCCTCGGATTGAACTGGAAATTATTAGGGTCTCATTCCTCTAAAAACCGGAGGTTAACAAAAAAAAGATAAAATAACAAGTCGTACTGTTAGATGACTCTTCAAAATGAAAAAAAATTCAATCCAATTTATAGACCAATGTTTGAACTTTGAACACTACAATTGTAAAATATTCTATTAGTATCAAAACTATAAAGACATAGTAAAATGTTAAGTTTGACACAAAATAGCAAATATGATATATTTAAAAAGTAAAAAATCCATAATAGACTTGTTCAGTTGGTAGGGAGTTTACTCATTGTTGTGGGTTTAACTCCTACTGATGGCATCAGGAACTCCCGATGATTATATTTGAAATATATAAGTAGTAAAAAAAGAAGTATATTAAAAAGCAACAAATAATAAATAATAAATTGGAGATTTTTTAATTTTTAATTAATTAAATATGAAGATATAAGTAAACAATTTATTAATACGCGCATTTTTTTCTTTTGTATTTTTTTATAAGATGGGTTTTGGAGGCTTGTCAAGGTTAGAGCAAGTTTTATGACTCAAATACAGTTTACAAAGGTACTTATATATCACCCATCAAAGAGGTCCTTACATTGACAACGAAAATTCAAATCACGACCTTGTAGATGAGTAAAATCCTTAACGACTGAGTCATCCTTCATTGACACAATACATATCTAGACTACTGATTTTACGATTTTTTAACTAATTGGGGGAAGAAGTTAATAGGAAACAATTTATATGGTATATGTATGTTATCGTGTTGGCAAACATGTTTATTATCATTTTCAAAGGTTTGAGTTTGTATGGATCGGTCTCTGAAAATTGCTCGTGTTAATTTTCCATCACCCTTTTTTGTAATTTGGTTTTTGGCTCATGCATGAGACAGAAATATATAATAAAAATGTGAAAATGGTTTTGTTGAGAGTTGAACCTACAACAACTAACATAAATGAGCACAAGGCTATGAAATGGAAGTAGTTGAAATGGGTAGAGGACTAGGTGGGTGATAAACGAAAATAGTTTGTTTAAAACTATAAAATGTTTTAATAAATTAATTAATTTAAGTTATGAAAGTTTATTTGGAACTTGAAAATAAACTTGATTTTGATATATTGAACAAGTGTAACAAAATTTATAACTTTGAAAAAGTTTTTCATTGATAATAGTGATTGAACTAGCATGATGTTGGACATAGGAATATGTATATGGCTAATGAGTCTGTATAAGCATGTAACTTTGATAAGCTTGAATGTTGGAAACTATTTGATGAATTGAATCGATAAATTAATGAATGATGAGTTATGATGATTATATGATGTGAATGTGATGAGTAATTGTTGAGTTATGTGACGAAGTGTAAATGATGAATTATTTGGCTAAGTGTAAATAATGTGAGATTGATGTGATAATTGGATATGTTATATAACGAAGTGATTATATAACGATATGTTGAATATAAAGGAGATGTTTATTTAAATTGATGATGTGAATGAAGATATGTTATATTACGGTGATGAACAAAGATGATGATGTGTTTGAGATGACGATGTTGGTATATGATATGACGACGTGAATTATATAATGATATCATTAAATGAAGTTGTGTTATATAATAAAGTGATCGTATAACTATATGATGATATGTTGAAATTTTGATGTGTTATATAATGACGTGATTATATAATGATGAACTATATGATGTTGTGCATTGTCGAGTCTATACTTGGTGTCCATGCATTCATGGTCAGTCCTATTCGACGTTGTGGGATTAATCAGTAACATACCTCTGATTATCCAAGATGTCGTAGGATCACTCGGTAACATACCTTTGATAATCAAAACCTGGTACCACATGCATATAGAGTCGAGATAGGTGTACTACATTCATACTTACAAGTGTATTTGAAGATGTGAAATTCGATGATGTGTTATTCGAATATGTGAAACTTGATTATGTGCTATGTGGAGATTTGTCTAATTGAATACGTGATATTTATTTGATGAGTTTGTTATTGTAATGTGTGAATGGTGTACACCTTGATGATCTTACTTGCCATTGATATGTGTATATTTAAAGTATGAATATTGTCTGTTTTGTGATAAATATGTTGTTCATGTGTACATGATGTTATTGTTTTATCATGGAACTATACATGCGTTCGTATTATATTTTTCACCCTCTTATTGTGGATGTGCCACCTACACTCTTGGGGTGTAGATTTGCAGGAAGAGGAAGCGTAGCTGCTATGAGTTTTCGAGGATGACTTTGGAGCATACTCGCTTGTTTTATTGTTTTGGGAGTTTGCATTGAGCTCTGATTCGTGACACTGAGATTTTTGAGGATTTTGTATATATTTTTAAACTTTGTCAGGATTCTTTGAATCCCGTTTTAGATAATGAAAACTATGATGTATTTTGAAGTGTTTTGATGACTATTCCGCTATGTCGATTTGTTGTTTATTATAATTAAGAACTTTGGATTTTGATGAGATGGCGTGATACCCTTGGGTGCTTTATTACTTATTGAACATTTCGTAGAAAATGTTTTTTATGGTGTTTAAGGTGTTATAAAAGCTCCAACATCTCTGTGTCATCTCAAGTAAAAACAAAATATTGAATTATTTTTTCAATCATTTTTAAAATAGTTAAAAGATTAAAAAGTAAAGTTAACATTTTGTGAGTATGTATAATTAATTTATATTTGGTCTTGTGATCATGTCAGAATAATCCATAAAAAAATAAAAAAACAACCATGGACTCTTTATGTAGTATAAATTTAGTTAACATATAAATTTAAAGAACCCAAAATACATTATAAAAATGCCCCAAAATTTGTAGTACATTGTAAAGATATTTAAGGACGGATCCGCCTATTGGCATAATGTGGCTATAGCCAAACATGCAGATTTTTCCCGAAAAAAAACTAAAATTTAACAAAAAAAAATCCTAAAACAAATACGAGCTGAACAAAACAATATGTAGAAGACAAGATGATTTGGACATAGCATAAAAGGCGAGAAGATTTCATTGGACAAATTTTTTGACATTAATATTTTAACCACAAGAATAGTTATAGATCTGCCACTAGAACAGTGAGGGAGTATTGAAAAAGGATGATCAATGTTTGATTCATGTCACTAACAGTTTTTTCTTCCTATAACAAAACTAACTAGTCATATTTATAACATTAACAATTAACTAAAGTTACAAATTGGTATTCAGTATTATTAAGAATTTCAATGCCCATAGATGCAAAATTGGCACCAACTAAAAGTTTTTCACCAATTAGCAAGTGACTCAAATAAGGGAGATTTGGTTCTAAACCAAGTCGCTCACATGCAATTTAACTATTTCACAAAATCAAAATTCATCTTTAAGCAATGAATGCAAATTAGAGACTAAAACCAAAACAATTCGACATTGTTAAGTAACTAAATTACATATACTATTTTCACTATCTTGTAAGCTAATAACAAATTAATTCATAAACATATACTGATTATGTTAGGAATATTTAGGCCATTATAAAAACGTTCGTTGGGTTTGTGCGTAGGGAAATCAATGTCATACGAGGGGGGTGTCTGCACGAAATGTGGTTAGTAAGAAATGATTGTTGTCATTATCTGCCATTGAATTACCAAAAACGAAAAAAAGCTCTTGTTGGTTGAGCATAAGCAAAATCAAAGGCCACAAACAAATTTTTATCATTATTAAACAACATCTAAATACTTTAGAACTAGTCATGGCTAAGTATGAGATAATTGAAGTAAAACTTTTTGTGCTATATGTTGTGGTGAGTAAGTGATAATTTGGAAATGTTATGTTTATACATATACAATTTGAAAGACTACTGCAAAGTCTACAACATTTTAGAAAATGATAAAAATGAAATGGATAGAGATTATGTTTGGTCTTAACAAGTTTGTTGAAACTGATTTCTTATAATAATTTTGTATCTCTCTGCAATGAACTCATCGATAATTAAGTGGATAGATCTCTCTCCCCCCATAGTAGGTCAACTTAGACAGAACTGAGTAAATAATTCATCGTGTGTTTTGTAACACCCTAAACTCCACAGTAAATAATAATAATAATAATAATAATAATAAAGCACCAAAGGGTGTCACGTATCTCATCAAAACCATAGTGCTTAATTCAAAAGAAAAGTTGTAGCAGAAAAGTCATCAAAAACATTTCAATATACATCACAGTTTTCAACATCAAAACGAGATTCAAAAGAATCATAACAAAGTCTGAAAATAAAGATAGATAAAATCCTCAAATCCTAAGTGTCACAAATCAGAGCATCGACTCAATAGACTCCCAAAACAAAACAAAAGGTGAGTAGGCTCCAAAGCCATTCTCAAAAACTCACAGCTACTGAGCTTCCTTTTCCTGCAAATCTACTCCCACATGGACATAGGCAGCACATCCAAAACTAGAGGGTGAGAATATAATCAACATAAGTGAAATATAAGCGCATGTGTAACTTTAGGTAACAACACATCATTTATTTTTAAACACATATTCATTACAACCATACAATGTTCACATTCTGCATACACATTTATATATTCATGTTATCAAAATTAATAAGTCTCAATCGTTGGCTTGGATTTCAATTTATTTATCATAAGATGAATAAAGATTGTAGGCATGACTATGAGAAATCTTATGAAGGGTCGAAAGAGATGAGAAGATCTCGTTTCCCGTTGTCTAGCAATGAAGATGATACTAAGATGACGACAACCAATAAAGTTCTTATTCAAGAATCAACATACAAATGCAATACTTGTGGTAAGACTTTCAGCAACGAAAAAACATTGGGTGGCCACCGAAGATCTCACTTCCTCAACATGAAGCCTAATCATCATCAATCACAAGGTAAGACTTATTTCAATGATGATAGTTATGATGATGAAGAAATCCCTGACAAAAAGAAATAAACTTGTTATATTTGCAAGAAAAAGTTTCCAACCAAGAATGTTTTGTATGGTCACATGATCAGATCTCATCCTAATAGGGTTTCTAAAGGAGTTAGTCCTCCTTCAAATCACGATATTCAAAAATCTTGTTCATCCAACAGTTCTAAATATTCTACTCAACAGAATAAAGAAGATAATATTTCTTTACCAAAATGGAAAAATAGAGTAAAAGAGGAAGTAAATGTATTGGTGTTGTTGAGGCTGCTACAAATCTTTTACATCTTATGTCTGATAAGTACTTTTGTACTTTGTTGATTGATGAGCAAAAGAGTCATGAATTTCCCCTTCCGATTAAGAAAATATATTGTTTTGTTGACGAGTCATCATCAAATGGGAATGGAGAGAAGGAACTTATTGTGAAGAAAAATAATTTTGTTTTGGGTGGTTCATTGAAAATTGGAAACAAATGTGATGGTAATGGTGATGAGAGTGACAACAGTGATGAAGAGAAAAACAATGATATCACTGCTGAATAAAATAAATTGAATTTTGATTTGAATGAGCCATATCCTGTGGAGGAGTAAACAGTCTGTTTAGGTTGATCAGACAATATTATATGCTTTATACTTTTTTTTGTTAAACCATCGTTACTTAGATAAGTTGGGGTGTTAGTACTTAGACAAGGCTAATCATATGATATGGTTTATGTTTTTTGTTACATCTATAATCATATTAACTTTTACTTTTTTTTAAAAAAAAAAAGTCTCAATCAACATCTTATATGCATATACAAATATCAACGACTATAAAAGACATCAAGTTGACATGTAACAAAGCGGACATTATTTATATATTACTACAATAAAAGCACATCATTGAATAAATTCAAATATTGACATCTTCGTATAACACATCGTCAAATATTTATATCTTCACAAAATATATCGTCAAATTTCACATCATCACTACACTTACATATATGTATGTAATGTACCTAACTCGACTCTATATGCATGTGGTACCAAACATATCACCATATTCAAATATTTTGGACATTAGAGAAATGTTACTGATTTTGTTCACACCATCTTCAAATACAACATCGTCAAATAAGCCCGACCATGAATGCATGAATGCCAATGACTACATCAACATTACACAACATTCAATGACTCGACAATACACATCTTTAAATAGCACCATCGTCATATAACACATATTTACACAGCACCATCGTCAAATACAAGATCAATAAGTAGCACATCATTAAATACACACTATTACACATCCTTAAACAATACCTCTTAAATATCATCAAACATTCATCTTCATATTTTATTGAATATTTATCATCATATACCATCAAATATTTCATCACCATATATCATCAAATATTCCACATCATATATAATTCAAGTACTCTTGATTTATACATCTTTACATCAACACATTTATCACATCTTTATATCAACATATTTATAGCACATATTATAATTATACATCATTTTCACATCATTAAATGAACATCATTAAATAATCCATCGTCATATCACACATCATCATAACAACATATCATTATATAAACACGTCAACATATCAACACATTGTTATATAATCACTTCATTATATAATACATCTTCATTTAATCACATCATTATATAATCACTTCATTATATAACACATCTTTATTTAATCACATTATTATATAAATACTTCATTATATAACATCTCTTCATATATCACATCATCATTATATAATCACTTCTTATATATAATCGCTTCATTATATAGCATCTCTTCATATATCACAACTTCATATACCACATCATTATATAATCACTTCTTATATAGCATCTCTTCATATATCACATCATTATATAATCACTTCATCATATAACATCTTCAATTAGTCACCTCAATGTCACATCTTTACATGATTCACAATTTGCACTTAGTCAAATAATTCATCATTAACACTTCGTTAAATAACTCAACAATTATACCTCATATGTGAAACAAATATTGATTAAGTAAATAACACACTCGTTCACACATCTACAAATAACATTAATTCTCATAGGCTATTAAAAAGGCTATGCTGAAATTGCATGAAAAACGCGGCATGACCTATGTGCAGTATTTTGAATATAACTCAAGTTCCAGAAATCCAATTGGAATCAAACCAAAGGCAAATGAAAGTTAACATCCACATATACAACTTTCGTGAAGACACCTAAACTCAATTCATAACAGAATTTTGAAAATTTGAGACAACAAGAAAGGGGCAGAGAAAAACGCACGGTACGTATGTTTTGGACGCACAATTGTGTGTTTTGCACAGGACAACAAAAATACAGTTTTTCTACCTATTTTAAATGCGGTTGTCACCATTTAAGCTTCTTTATGACTCTTATATCAATCCCAACACATCCAAATAATCAAAAAACATCAGCCATGGTCAAAACACTTTAAATAAGCACTTACAACATGTCAAAACACCAATCATGTATCAAATTTCATGAATTTCACTCACTTTAACATAAAACTCAAAATCACAACATTAACACAGTAAAATCATTGATTCACAAATAATCACATACCCATAATCACAACAACATACTAGAACACGAATTCAACATCAATTCATCATAGGAACATGAAATTAAGGAAAATTACATAAACTCTTTTACTACCCATTTGCTCATATAACCCATATGTGAAAATAAATTTCCCCCTGACCTCAACAATCAACCAAGCAAGCCTCTCCCAAGAGTGGATCTTCCTCCAATTTTCTCTTTTAGCCTTCTAGAGTTGTCCTCTCATGGCTCCCTTCTTGCATCGTCTCTCAAATGTTTCATATGAGCTCTAACCCTAGTTTTCCAAAGTCTACGATCTATTTATATCATCTTATTTGGGCTTGATTTTCTCTCATCACTTAATGGGCTTAGTTTCTATCATGTTTATTTGAAGGTGAAAAAAACACAAGAAGGGGAGTTGAATTGTGTTAGCTTAATCTTCTTTTTAAACTAAGTCCAGAGTTTAGAGTCTGATAGAGTTCAGATTCTGGAACAACGTTCAGAGTCTAATGCAGTGGATAAATGAGAGAGAGAGAGAGAGAGAGAGAGAGAGAGAGAAGGCACAAAACTATTATACAAGTTTCTTCCACAATCCGGAAGTATTCTTGTCCCCCTTGCACTTTCAAAAAGAGTTCACTAAAATTAGAATCTGATTACAAATGTTCAAGCACACAAGCAAGAGCCTTCAAATACTCAAGCACACAAGCAAAATATTTCCTATGCTCAAGCACAAAAGTAAGAGACTTCTAAACAACAAAATTATACAAAAAGTATTTGGTTTGAACACTTGATATGCAATCAGTGGTGTTCACAATATAAATGAAATACGTCTTAAGACTCTAGAATGTCTAAGATATGAAAGTTTATAAGAAACTCTAAGTGAATTGATGTGCAACAATTTCTGCAGCGTTTTGGCACAAGTAAATTGTTGTTCAGTCTCTACAAATCTTCAAGTCTTCATTCATTTATATAAAGGTATGAGAGATAGGTTGTAGAAGTGCCATCACATCAAAAGATTCGTTGTAGGAACTTGATGATCAACAATGATATGTTGCTTGATTTGGTTAATGTCCTAGGAGAGAATAATTTGAAATTCATTCCTTGTTTGGAGAATTAACCAGCTTAGACACAGCTGTAGTAGTACTATGTGCAGACAAGAGTGGAATAGTGGAGTAGTGGGTGTACAATTGTAATATTGTCCTATTTTTGCGCTCTTCAGTGGATAAGCATTCAATGCCTTCTAATTCCTCTGAAATAGACGTTGCTGCAGGCTTTTATTCCTTCTGCAAACTTGTGGCTTCAGACTCTGACTTTCAGCTTTTTATGGTCTTCAGACTCTAACTTGTAACATAAGCTTCCTTTGAAAATTCCTTTGCTCTTATTTGTTCTTCCATAACCAATACTTTGTTTAAAGACTTATCAAATTTTAGTCTATGGTCTTGCACACTTGAACAAATATTAACATATCCGATTGAACTTTTAATACCTTGTTATCATCAAAACTTAAGGTGGCAATGTTAAACACATTTTGTTCCAACATTATTTTCTCCACAAATAAAATACTACTCATTCACTCACTTAAACCTCTTATTTACTCATACACCTATATTGACTTTTTTTTGTCGAAGAAACTAAATTAGTCCATCCAAATTGACACTGGAGAAAATCGAACTTGAGACCTTGAGGAGGAGCACACTCCCAAGTCTCAAGCCATTACCATCACCTTTATTCTCTTAACTCCTCATAAACTCTTATTTCCTAATACTAATATTACTAACATCGCATAATAATAATAATATTAATAAACTATGTTTCACAAAAAATATATTAGTAAACTAGTAATAAAAAATTGGGATGTTACATGTTTGTTTCTCTTCTCTCTTTATATTTTGTTTGTTTTCCAACCCAAGAATCTCTTTAATTATATTTTTACTACATTCTCCAATGTGAACATAAATTATTGACAATTGAACTATACATGGCACATGCTTCAAAGTAGTATATTTTGGGAAGTAACAGTATTACTTTGAGATTTTTTTTGTATTCATATCTACTAATAAAGAACGTGGATCTAAAGAATCTCAAAATAAGTTAAAGCTCAGTTGGACTGGACAATGAGGCTGGAAACCCACACTCTATGTTTATAGCTAATCAGTCAAAGCTCCGACATCTCTATGTTCATTGTTTCATCTCAAAGCTCCAACATCTCTTTGCAACAAGTAGTTTTTTTTGAGATTTTTTTTTGTATTCAGATCTATTAATAAAGAACATGGATCTAAAGAATCTCAAAATAAGTTAAAGCTCGGTCGGACTGGACAATGAGGCTGAAAACCCACACTCTATGTTTATAGCTAATCAGTCAAAGCTCTGACATCTCTATGTTCATTGTTTCATCTCAAAGCTCCAACATCTCTTTGCAACAAGTAGTTTTTTTCTTCTTCTGATGGTATAAAAAGAAAGTCACTTGAACTAAAAGAAATGCCAATCAAGTCTAAAAGAATATGAAGGTCATAAGACATTGACCAGTCTAAGACAAGAAGTTCAAAGATCAAGAACTACAAAGAATAAAACCAAGATCAAATATGAGAGCAAGAAAGAAACAGAAAAAGGAAAGTTCATTTAATTATTGTCAAATTCTAAAAAAGTCATAAACTTAAGATCTAAAACTTTGTTGCATATCCTCTCGGTTGAGGGTCATTTGATCTTGATGTAAATTAATAAATTTGTCTTTGAACAAACTCATTGATGTATTTTTTTCAGTAGTGGTTAGGGATGTCAATGGATACTCATGGTACGGATATCAAGATACCCGTCTCCGCTCCATTGGATAAATATGATACCCGTGCCCGCCCCGTACCCTCGTGGGTACCCACTATACGGGTACCCGCAGGTATTGAGGTATCCATGGGTATTCTGGTACCTATGGATTTTTGAATTTATTTATTTTTTGGTACAAATAATAACTTTTTTAATTACCAAAATACTTCAACTTTTAAACATCCATACATCATCCATTCAAAATTTCATAAATCATACATAATCCATAGAAAATTCATGACTCTTACATAATTCATAGGATATGTTTTATGATGTGAATGAAGTGGAAACAGTGAACTTAATAAGATGAATTAAAAAAAAAGAAATGAAAATAGGTTATCAATGAAGAATCTTAGATGAACGGTAAAATTTGCTTCAATAAGGTAACAACTTTAAGTAATAAGATAAGATGTATAAGGATATTTTAGCAATTTATTTAATTTATTATCGGATATGGGTATCCGTAGGTATGACTACAATCAAATCCGTGTCCGTATCCATATAATAATGGATAATCAAATACCCGTGATACCCGTTTAACTACCCGCCCCGTACCCGTGATGGATTTTACCCACGGATACCCGTGGGCATGGGTATTTTTGCCACCGCTAGTAGTGGCAAACAACCTTTTTCAAAAGGATAATATGAAGAGACATGTAAACACACAATCCCTCAACATGGAAGTGATCATGAAATGTTGAGTAGACTAAAACTTATTTCTAGTATACAAGGCATGGAGAGGCTTCTGAAGAATACTCAAGTATGGAAAGGCTCCGAATAATACTCACGTTTGGAGAGGCAAAGTATGAATACTCATAAGGAATGGTAATAAGGTCCGGAGAGGATGTTAGAATTTTTTGTTGTTGTCAAGTAGCCTAACGACTAGAATTCACCTATTAAGGTGAATAGGTGGGGTGTTCGGGATTCGAACCCCGACCCTTGCATATAATAGTGTGTTGTCCATATCAACTTAGTTATGCTCACAGAGACAGAAAATGTTGAATATTATACTCAGAAGGACTAAAGAGGTTGTTGAAGTATACTCAACCTGGAGAGGCAACAAACAAAACCCACTGTTCCTTAGAGGCAGAGGAAAGAACGGCTCTATTAGAGGTGAACTAGACTAACTATCAATTGATAGTGAACCTGTATAAGCATGCTATGCTATTCTCTCTTTTTTTTTTTGTGGTGGCCGGAATTCGAACCTCGAACCTTGCATATTTTATGCATTATCCCTATACCAACTGAACTAAGTTCATGAAGACCTCTCTTCCCTTACCCTTACTCTATTTATTTTGCCCAAATTTGTTATGGTTTCATCTTTTATTTAAATGTGTCAACTGAAGTTAAACTATTTGATAAAAAGCTAATCTTTTTGTTAAAATGAATATGAAAGACAACTATCGTTCAACTGAACTTATGTCAAACGAAAAAGATTTAAAAATTGTCAACACAATTCAAACCTCATCTTTCTTGTGTTTTCCGGAACATTATTCATTTACATCCATCCTTATGTTTTTCTTGTCAAATATATCAGAGGGTTTCAGATTCGCCAACTCAGGATTAAGGTCACCGAGACAAATTACCATAGCCTCCATAAAATATGAACTTCTTATTTAAAAAAAAAAACCCTAATATTTTACTATTTTAAAAACAAAAATTAATGTAACTTAAAAATTATAAATCAATTGACTTCATTATCGATAAAATATTATAGGCTTAAATATGTAATTAGTCCCTGCACTTTCACCCAATTTTGGCATTGATCCCTGCACTTTGTAAAAATTTTAGTTTTGGTCATTCTGTTAAATCTCAGTTAAAAAATAACCAAAACTAACGGTGTGCCACGTGGACCAATCATTCCACGCCATGTGGCACAATAAAAGACAAAAAAATCAATTTTTTAATTATTATTTTATTCATGATCTTTTTAGTTAAAAATATCATTAATACATGTATTTTTCAGCATTTTTTAATATTTGTCCCTGCACTTTGATATTGGTCCATGAACTTTTTTCTTTTTCTTTTTAGAAAAAACTTTCGATGAAATTATTATGTTTTAAAAGGTAAAATAGTTGAGACAATTGAGAAGATCCCCTCCAAATACAGTGAGCGGGCCAGTCAACTCTCAACAACTTGTAAAAAAGAATATTCTACAAATTAATGTTCTTTTTTAATGTTTATTTTTAGATTTATACACACACACATATATAAATTACTAAACTACTACATGTGACAGCTCATTGGGCAAGTTCTTTCAATTTCTTAGCTTTCTTTAGTCTCTTTTTCTCTTGTTGTGTTGCAACTGGGACAAGTCATATTCAGGGTCGTTTTCTTCTAGGATCAAAAGTATGTTGTATGAAGGTTATGAGAAAAATCAAAGTAATATATGAAAGATTATATTGTTGCAATTATTTGTCCTAACTTTATTTTGTGCAATTTTTTAGTCCAAATTTAGGATTGGCCTTAGACTCACGGCAACTATATTTAGTTACCAAGTCTTCTAAATGTTGACAAGGAAAGGGTCGTTTTCTGAAGAAGAAAAAATTAACAAAAGACAGTGATGCCTTTTAAAATTTATTCAAAATAAAAAGTAGAGAAATTACAAATATCGGTGACTAGTCCAAGATTCAAAATAAACATCTAAGGGCATAAATAACATCCTCCTCGTTAAAAATTCTACAAGAAAAACCTGATGAAAGAAAAAATGAATGTAGAGCAAACAAAATTTTGAACTCTTGAAATACATCAATATAAAACAATAATGAGGAAGTCAAACCTATTGCGGTTAGATAGGTTTGAAACACAATAAACAATAGAGTCTCACCAAACAAAATCGTTATTTTGGAGTCCAAAGGAAACGATCTTATCTGCACAATGATTGTTTTCTCCAAAGATACGAGAAATAATGAATCGCAAATTCTTTGTTAACTCAACCCAATTTATCCATTTGTTTCTTAATCTCTAAGGAACAAGACCATGATTCTTAATTTGATATTATTTTGCCAACCAAAATAAAAAGTAATTTGTTTTGGTTTATTTTTGAAAGAAACTAAAATGCATGTTTTTTCGTAAGATAATAAACTATGTTTTATTATTATTATTTTTTTTTGACAAAATGTTGTATTATTTTTATCAGTGACGAGAGTAAGATTTTCTCTATGTATTTAAATATTTTAACGGGTAAGATTTCCCTCTATATTTTTTTTTTGAGCAAAAAAAAAATATAGATGTTTTAAGCAGTGAATGTTTGTCACATGTATTCGAGTTTAGATGTTTTAAGGGTTTAGATGATCCACATTATTTCTTCAAGTTTTTCTTTCAACTTAACAGAATTCTAATCCATGTATAAGTTGTTTTAAAAGTTGAAAAGGAGATGAATTAAACTTCACATAAACACCGAATAATTTATCTTTTTTCAAGTAGCTTGGTGGTAAGGAAATCATCTTTATTATCCTTATCAATTGAGCTGAGATCACTCAGACTAAACACTTCATTTATTCTTTAAAGTAACCTTTCTTTCTTTTTTGACAAATTTGTAATTAAATATCAAAATTTATTGAAGAGAGGAAATACGACTATTTCTGCTTGTATTTCTTCTTTAGAAATTCCTGCTAGACTATAGAAAAGTTAAATTCGACAGCAACTTTGAAAGGGTCGGGCGGAAAAATCAAATTAATCATGCAAAAGAATTTAACAATATATTATTACTGGTGAACACTACAAATGCATGGTTCCAAATGACATTAAAAAAAGAGCAAGTCTTCGCAAGTCCGTTTCTTTAAACTTTCAGAAAGTTTATTTTTGGATGGAAAATGTCTAGAAGTAAACTTTTGAACGACAAATGATTAAAAAATATACACCTCCAAAAATAAATTTATAAGAATAAGGGTAATGAAGCAATGAGCATATAAAGTTGGTTTGATGGCTCGAGTAGTTTGTGGCATGCTATCCCACCTTCTTTAACTCATCCTTATTTATTAATTTTGTTAGGTGTGCAGTAACTTAACCTAATTTTTTCTCTCTACTAATTCTTTATTAGGTTTGCAATAACTCAATCCTAAAATTTTGACTCTAAATTTGCATCATCTTTATTTATTAATTTTAGAGATTTGCTATATGGTACGACAACTCTCGACACACGAATTCGCATGATAAGATCAACTACAAGTGGATTGCTCTTTTAATGGTTGCTACATTCTAATATTTTATAATAAAACATAAACCTTATTATTATAAAACATCTAAATGAGACAAACGGTGATATATATCTATGCTTGTGAGCTACAACACATGTTTCACCGTTTGACACCCAATGAAGATCAATATCTTACAAAGCTACAGTGATGTGGAGAAAAGTGTGTGTTTTCTCAATAAACAAACATATGCTAGGCTGTACAGATCATTTGGACTAAAATCATAATTGAAAGAGAACTCAAACAACAACATATAACTCATTCGTGCAATAGTGATGAATTTTTTGTCGTGCACTTTAACTTTTTCCTTAATTTTATTAGGTTAGCAACAATTTAACTTAACAAATTGCCTCTAAAATTAAGTCTTATTTTTTGGAAAGGAATAAATCATGTTTCTCTTTCCTCCATCTACCAAACTCTGATAGCTCTCTCCATGATGAACACAGATTGCCGCCACGGAAAATATATTTGTCGCCGACTCTGCAACTGCCCCCACAACAACAAATGACCTTCGTAATTGTCACTGGTAACTCACTTTCTCCCACCGATTCATGTTCATATTGATTGTGTGAATTTTGTTAATTTCGAATTTGACATTAAGGTTTGAAAATAGTTGATTTTGATATGTGATTTTGTGAATTATACACAAGGATCGAAGACGACATGCTTCTCACTATGTTTGATCCCTTTGATGCTTACAAGGATGCTACTCAAATACAATTGACGAACGTAAGCATCACACTCCTCTTTTTTTTCTTTCTTTTTTTGAACAAGTTTTGTCTGGTTTTTCTTCCTTTTTTTGCTATATTCTCGACCATGTTCATGCCCACCAACAAAATCAAAGTTTTTAGTCTATTTAGACTTTTGGTTAATAAAAGAAATTAAAACTTGTGTGGAATTTGTTTAGTGCTGAGGCTATTTAAGTTAATCCATGTATTTATGAATTCACATATGTAGGACTTGCTTTTTTGGACGCTGTTCGTGCTTCTTCGATTGGGCTTGAATGTGGAAAACCACCATCTTTGTAAGTTTTTTTTAAATTGAAGGTTATCCGCAACTCCACAAACATATGTTGTTACTCTTAGGACCTATTGACTTATTTTTAAGCTTATACAAATCCTAAAACTAAATGTAAAGCATCACCACAAACATAACCAAAGCAACAAGATAAGAAAACAAGAAAGAAAACAAAACAGATACAAGATGGTAACCCAGTTCGGTCAAATATGATCTACTCTGGTGGAGAGAGCAGCCCTCCAATCCACTAAGATGAAAGTGATACAAATGAGTTACAAGAAATTAGTTCTCACAAAAGAACAAGACCTAATTTCTACCCATTTTCATGTCACTCACACTCTCAATGAACCTAAGAGAAAAACACAAAAGGAAACTTTTTAATCCTTCCAATGGTGAAATCTCACTACCCAAGGTGTTTACAATGTTTCCCAACCCAAGAGAACGTCACTGCAAAGACACTCAACCCTAAAGTTACCTCATTTGTAAACCCAAGATTCTCTCTCTTCAAGCTCTACTTCAAAAACTGAACAGAAATACTTATATAGCAGTTAGGCACAGGCAAAATCGTGTCACGATTGATGCATACGATCGAAGGTACGACCAACCTTATCCTGAAAACGTGTCAAACATGCCAAAAATCGAGTCACGATTGCTCAAAATCGTGTCACGGTTGAACACCCAGAAAAATATGCTTCCTACCAAGAAAATCGTGACACACTTACGAAATCCTGTCACGATCCTGAATGGTCCCAACTTCACAATTTCAAGGCAATTTTCAACAATGTATGTATATTTGGCTTTACGGTAGAGTCGAGAAGTGAACCGATGAGATTGTTACTAATTTATTAACACTATTATTAATTTTTTTTTAACAGTAATTGTTTACCCCTAAAAAAAGTCATTGTTTAGCAAAGCAAACTTGCCTTATAGAAAAAAAGCCTTGTGATAATAATGAAGGGGTGGGGTTAGAAGAGAGATACACACCTTTTTGGGCTCTTCTATTGTAAATGACTTAGGCCCCATTGGGCCTTGGTATATCAATATCTAATGTTTGAAAATTGCTCTTTATGCACCTATAGTTTGTTCATAGACGCTTTGAACTGATAAAAAAAACCTCAACGACAATTAACTGCAGTTTGCTCTAAAATAATACTTAATTGTCATTTGCTCCCAAATGCCAGTTAATTGTCATATACAGAAATGATAAATAATGACCGTTCAAGGCTTTTTGCAAAATAGGCTCAACGGTAATTTTATCACTTACCCCTTTCTCCATTCTTACCAAACTCGAAATCTATCCTCATTCATGGAAGCATATATCATTGCTTCTTTTGAATTAATAAATTGGGTTTTGATAGTGAAATCTAACCAAACACCACCTCACTTTTTCTTTTGTTTTTTTCATTATTATTATTCAACAAATTAACACATTTTTTTTACTGTTTGCTTGATTAATTTTTTGTAGTTCTTTGGTGAAGTGAATTGTTTAGACCACACATTACTTGATGAACAAAGCTTAAGATTTGAGGAGGAGGAACAATTTCTCATATCAGGTTTAGAAGATGACATGTCATTTCTTCAAATGCTACAAAGTGTTGAATCTCCACAGTTTTAGTGTAAGAATATAATGTAGTAAAATATATGTTCTACTGTGATTAGTGAAGCAATTATGATAGCCAAAAATTCAAAATTCAAAGATATTGGTTGAAAGTAATAGTAAAATAGACATGAAATGAGAAAATACATAGGATTATGGGAGTATGCTAGGGTTTTTACTTTTGTTATTGATAAAACCAACAAAATACTTCTTTCTTTTGCACAAATGCCATGACATTTTAAAGTATAAATGACTATATTATGAATCCATTACAATGCAGTAATTGGTTTTACAAATCACTAAATTTTCCACCAAGCAAAGCGAAAGTTAAAGCATGAATTCAGTACATCAAGTTTATGATGGTATGTGTATCATATTGTGCAAAAAGCCAACAACAATAATTAATTATCGTTCTTGTATATGACAGGTCTAGAATAACAATTAACTGTCGTTTGGAGCGAACAATAGTTAATTGTCGTTGAAGATATTTTTGTCAGTTTGAAATGCTTGTGAGTAAATTATTGATGTCTAAGAGCAATTTTTCTAATGTTTTTATTCAAAAACTAGAAGTATCTCTATCACTCCCTAATTTTATAAATATGACTAATTTTTGGTGTTAAGATATATTATAATTCTCTATTTATTGTAATTATATTGTAATTATGTTAGAAGTAATTGGTCTTTATGTGTAATTATTCTTTGTGTTTCTTTGTCTTCAATCCTATAATATAAACAGGACAATTTCCTTGTACTTGAAACATACAATGAATATACAAATATTTCTCACATACCAAAAAAAATATTTCTCATATCTTCCTGAGTTTCTACATGGTATCAAGAGCTTATGTTTTCCTTTGTCTCTTCTTTCTATCATTATTTTTTTTCCTTCCTGAGTATTCCTTTTTCTTTGATCACCGCCGCTATCCATTAGCGTATTTACTTAATATCTCGCAAACCAATCACCACATCAAACCCATTCCACCAAATATTGCCAACGTGTCTTTCATATTTACGTTGACATCCATTAGTGTTTTTTTTTTGTTTTTGAAGGAACATACATATCTTTTTTTTTTTACGTTGACATACATATTGACCTAGGTCATGGGTTCAACACCCAATTTTCATCTTTTCCTTTTTCTCTCAAAAAAATACATATTTGAAATATAACAACTTTAACAATAACGTTTTGTCAAAAATAAAAAAAAATCTATAACCTCCCGTTTAAAAAAAAAAAAAAAATCTACAACATCAAATTTATCAAATTGGTTTGACAATTTTTTTTATGTTGCTCAACTTAAAGATGCTGAATGGAAACATTTTAAATACATTGTACACATACTTCGTAGTTTAAAGAAAAAAAAGTGTTCATTTAAATTTAAAAGTAAATATAAAAAGAGTGATTTTTTTTATAAAACACAAAAAAACAAAAAGGAAGTTATTTACAATTCTTAGTTTGATTCTTGACGTCAATTTCCCATCAACATTCTGAGAAACAATATTTTCAGATTGAAAATCTAAACTTCGAAAACTTTGAACATTTGCTCCCGTCAAAGCATGAGATCTCAATCTTCCATCACTAGAAATCAATCCTTCTTACATGATTAACCAACTAACATTTTTAGGAAGTTGTAAACTTGCAAAGATTATCATGTTTCCATCTAGGTACATTCCCGCAATATTATAAACTGGATAACTAATGTTACTCTTGTAACATAGTTTGGTAACTTGTTATTGATGAAGTATAGACTTTGAAACTTCCATCAAAGTTTTGATGACCGGTTAGAGCTTGTGATCCTAACATGCCATTCCAAGTAGGGTTTATGGCCTAAGCAATCCAACTAGAATCCTTTACATTAATTTTCTTGAATGCAACATCGACAACGCTAGTTTTTGGATTGTAGTTCCAATAAAGAGAGGAATCTAAAACGGGTAGGTCACTACATCTTGCATAGTTAAGGTTATTTGAAAAAGTGTATGAGTTGCACGGTAGTGAGATTGTAAGGTTGATGAATGATGTTAAGAGGGTGAGAAACAAAATAAAATTTGGAATCGAAGCCATGACTTGAGAAAATTTTCGATTATGTTTTGAATGATATGAATTCATAGATTCCATTGTCTATATGTATAGTGGTTGCTAGTAAGTCACACGCTAAAAGTTTGTTGTATTCTATCTTTTTTAACTAATTAGTTTCATTAAGAAAATAGATAAGAAACCCAAAAATAATAATAAACTTGAACATTGTCATCACCACAGTTGTGAATTTTATAACCCCCACCTATCACTCCACCATGCATCGACAACAATTCCAACCTCGACAATCAATTCTTGTTGTTCAAGAGGTGGAGCTGGTCTGATGGTCGATCTGCCAAGTTGTCTCATCTCAAGTTTATCAGGCTTGGCCAACTTAAACGTAGGGATCCACTCCTAAAAAATGGAGATCAAGCTTAAAAAAATTGAATTCAAAAGGAAGCAGAGTAACTGTTAAGGGAATTTATAAAATCAATTCTTTGAATATTTTGTTTTACAATAGTGTCTTTTATTTTACGCATTTGTGCAAAAACAAGAAAGAAACGAAAATAAGAAAATATAAATGAAAAAAATGAGACTCAATAAATAATGAATGTCGTTTATGTATCTAGTCTAATTTCAAAGTTGTACATAATGTAATTTATATTTTTTTATAAAATAATAAAACATTAATAATTTTTGGGTTACATGGTGTTTACCCCCTGCCATTTGAGTGAGTTTCAGCGTAGCCCTTAAAAAATATTGGATTTCAGCCTTATAAGTTAAAGATTCTTTGATTTTGGACCTTCATGACATCAAATTTCAAAATTTAAGGTACTTTAGTCCCTTGTAATTTGAGAAAATTTTAGTTTAACCTTTGCCATATCATCTAGTTTGAACAGCCAAAATTCACGAATGTTCAAAATCAAATAATCTTCAAATTACAAGGTTGGAATCCAAAGTTTTTTTTTACAGGGAATAGACTAAAACTCTCCCAAATAGCGGAGGGTAAACACCATTTAACCCGTAATTTATATGATTATTTATAATATAGAAAAGTCAGTTATTTGATATATACTAGATACATAATACATAAATGTGATAATGGTTAAAATTTACAATCACTTTGTATTTCTAAAATATATAATATTTATCCTCACATGACATGTGTGACTCAATTGTCATATTTAATAAATGAAGAATAAGGGAGATATGTATTCCTTGCAAGATATATTGCTGGTTTGTGAATGTAGTTGGTGTTGTTGTTTGTGACCGGAATGTATGACTCCAATAGTCATATTTAATTCATGAATAACAAGAGTGGTGTATATTCTCTGCAAGATATATTGGAGTTTTGTGCATCTCGACCACGCTAATGGGATCCAAGGTTTGTCCATTGGGGTTAACGCTCCTTAGAAACTTCCACAAGGCCATACACTTTACTTTTAGTCGCCTCAAAAGTGGTATTCTCCGAAAAAAACGAACCGCAATGTAGTTGGTGGTGATGTTTGTGATGAAAAGCATGACTCCAATAATAATGTTTAATATCAATTGTGTGCCATTTTCCCTAAAAAATAATAATTGTGTGTCGTTTATCTTATACTCAAACTTAATTTTTTAATTTAAAGTAAATTAGATATTAAAGATGTTATAATCTTTTCTTTAATTAATAAAATTTGCATTCACCAAGCTTCAATAAGTTTTTAAAATAATTCTCTTTCTTAATTGATCAAGCAAGTTGTGAACCAATTCACAATAATATTAAATATTGTAATGACTTGTTTTTTAGGTTATTCCTTACGAATAAATAAGAAAACAGTTGTTTATTAGGACTGATGCTTGTCAAATTTTGAGATTTTTTTTTGTGGTGTTACTTTGTGTTGTTTCTTGTGATATTTCTTAGATTTATTTGTATACTGAGTAATATGACGTCTTTCTTTATTTTGATAAGTTGTACATATAACCTTTCTTAAATTTGTGACTTAAGTTTCTTATCTTCATTTTGACACCCCCAAGTGTTTTGTTCAAGCTCCACCATTGTACATGATGAAACATTCTAATAGTATGATTAAAAACGGCAACATTATTTTAGTTGACTCAAGGCGCCAAAAATCCCAGAAACGGTCCTAAAGACAAGTATGTAAATCTATATTTGTCATAAAAGAGTGATCAACCAAAAGTTTTGGATATAAATGCTAAAAAATAATATAAATTGAAGAATTTAGATAATCAAGTAATACAATAAAGTAATATTTATCATTATAAAATTATTTAAGCAATAAAAAAAAAATTAACAAAATTGAGTCAATTCTAGGTCCATAACAGTAACACTTGAATTTATTAAACAACTAGTGTCACTAACTGCTGATCGAAGCTGAATTTAGCGAAGGTCAGTTGATATTCCTCAACTATGATTCTCATGCTTCAACTGATTAATACTAAGGGAGAAACTATACCCTCAAATTATGGGTTCTCTAACTACTCTAGTCGAGCAATAATTATGATTGTTTTTAGATTTTTGAGCTACACTAAAAGATGTATAAATAAAAGCATAAAGATAAAGAGATAAATAGTAAAAATAAGCTTGTTTGATTGATTGGATGTGTTCAATTACAATGTATGAACAAAGTAATTATAGTGAAACTGTTTCCTATTAGCCAAATATTGTGTAACCATTATTCGACTAATTTCGTGAGTGTGTGTGATAACTCCCATGTTAGTGGGATTCTGTCTATTCCCCAACTCAGAGCGGTTATTGGCATTGAGAGCATCAAATCATGGGTGATGCATCGTTATCCGATCTCACTATGTCTTTGACTAAGCTTTGAGTCTCCAACGACCCACGTTATGAGTTATTGACCCTGAGAAAGAATCATCTCCCTTCGATCGGATTTTCTAGCATTGCATATCCTTCGCTAAACTGAGGGGCTTGCTTGCTAGATTGTTGTAATCGCCTTCATGTTGAATTCAACTAACAAGATAATAATAATTAGGTGTAAACAATTGCCATTGTGCATTGTATCATCAATTGATCTCTGAGAAATGAGATGATGGACTCAATAAATTGTAGCTACACATGAACAATATCATCATTGCACCATAAAATAGGAATTTGAGCCGTCCAACTACTTACGTCGTCTTTTACTTTGGCCAACCAACTACTGCATTCTCTTCCTCTATACTGTCAATTGCTCTTCCCAGTATTCATATTTACCTGCCTCGGAAGATGACACTCTTATCACTTACACTTCTTGTTGGTACTACCTTGATCCTCTAGGTTTGGTTTTGATGATGTTTAGGGATGTCTAGTTTTGTGATAAAGCCTCCAACCTCTGAAATTTGTATACTCTTGTATAAAAATCAATACGTGATATTCATTCATCCCACATGGTGTTATTTTATTCGTTCTTTTATATAACGAATTATTATCTAAGTTTATCTTGATATTATTTTCAGTTGAAGTAGTTGGTGGCGTGCTATCCCATCCTGTTTAACTCGTGTTCTGCATAAACTTGCACGTTAAACATTTTTTTGTTTGTATAAAAACAAAAATAAAATGGTATTTTATAAACCGTTTGGTTTAAACAGTCTAACGTACACCGATCAAAATTTGACTAGTCCATAAGTCGCATGAGTCGTGAGTTAAGCATGCTGGTTTGCGGATCTATGTATGTATATCTGACTTTACAGAGGAGAGGAGTGGACTAGTAAGATTGTTACTGATTATTAACACTATTTGTTTAAAAAAAAAAGGCTTATGATAAGATTTTTGCTCTTCGCCCAACAATTTTCGCTCCCACTCAGTCAAATTGACCAAAATACACATGCGTTAGTTAACCAACGCAAATGTAAAATTAACATGACTTAAAATTTCGTTTGTTTTACATATGCGTGACTTAAGTCACGCCGCATGAGTTAACTCACACAAGGTATAACACCTGCGTGAGTTAACTCACGCTGGTAGCAATATTATGCCCTTGCCTTTATTGTTGTCCAGCTATTCCTCAAGTTGTCCATAATTATTAATCGGTGAGGTGGGGTTACATGTTACTGCTTTGCAGACTGCTATCATTCCGACAGAGCACATCAAAGGCATGATGAAATCATAGCTTGCGTACTATATTAACTACTACTGACATTAGTCCAGTCAGTAAATATGTGACTCATAGCTTGCATAATGTAGTAACAATAAAGGCATGATGAAATGACTTCTGAAATTTTGAAACCAGTGTGAGTTAACTCACGCAGGTGTTAATTACAGCGTAACTTAAGTCACGGATGTATAAAAACTAAGTCACTTATTTTTACACTTGCGTTAGTTAACTAAAGCAGGGGTATTTTGATCAATTTGACTGTTTGGGAGTGAAATTTGCTGGTCGAAGAGCAGAAATCTTATAATAATCATGAAGGGGTGGAGTTAGAAGAGAGATACCCAACTTTTTGGGTCCTTCTGTTGTAAATGACTTAGGCCCCATTGGGCCTTAATATATCAATATCTAATGTTTGAAAGTTGCTCTTTATGCACCTATAGTTTGCTCACAGACACTTCAAACAGACGAAAAAATGTTCAACGGCAATCAACTATTGTTGGCTCCAAAATGATGGTTAATTGTCATTCGTTCCCAAATGCCAATTAATTGTTGTTCCAGGCCCGTCATATACAAGAACGATAATTCATTACCATTCAAAGCTTTTTGCATTCTTTAAAAAAAAAAAAAGGCTTTTTGCAAAATAGGCTCAAGGCTAATTTTATAACTTACCCCTTTCTCCATTCTTACCAAACTCGAAATCTATCCTCATTTATGGAAGCATATATCATTGATTCTTTGGAATTAATAAGTTGGGTTTTGATAGTGAAATCTAACCAAACATTGCTTCACTTTTTCTTTCCTTTTTTTTCATTATTATTATTCAACAAATTAACACATTTTTTACTGTTTGCTTGATTAATTTTTTGCAGTTTTTTTGTTGAAGTGAATTGTTTAAATCACACATTACTTGATGAACAAAGCTTAAAAGATAGTGGATGAAAGTATTAGTAAAATAGACATGAAATGAGAAAATACATAGAAGTATGCTAAGGTTTTTGCTTTTGTTATTGATAAAACCAACAAAAATACTTCTTTCTTTTGCACAAATGCCATGATATTTTAAAGTATAAATGACTATATTATGAATCCATTATAATGCAATAATTGGTTTTACAAATCACTAAATATTCCACCAAGTAAAGCTAAGGTTAAAGCATGAATTCAGCACATCATGTTTATGATGGTATATGAATCATATTGTGCAAAAAGCCTTGAACGGTAATTAATTACCGTTCATGTATATGACCGGTCGGGAACGACAATTAATTGTTGTTTGGGAGACAACACTAGTTAATTGTCGTTGGACATATTTTCATGAGTTCAAGGTGCTTGTGACCAAATCATTGATGCCTAAAGAGCAATTTTTCTAATGTTTTTATAACAAGAAGCTTCTCTGTCACCTCCTAGTTTTATGGATATGACTAAATTTTGAGAAATGAATATTAGAGATTAATATTCAATAATAGAGGCAAAGGAAGTAATAATATTTTAATTTCAATTAGGTTGAAATGGTTAATAAATTTTATCAAATATGACAAGTTATTGCAGAAAATCTGCGTTCGATCCCTTTCAGTCCACCAAAGAAAAAGGCGACAAGTAAAAGTAAAAAGGAAGGGAGATGTAACTTTTAAAAATATATAAATCTAACATGAGTATCTTAGAGGTGAAATGCCACTAATTAATTCCAAATGTGCATTGTCGATATGACACTTCTTGTGTACCAAAGAAGTCATTTACAATAAAAGTGAAATAAGAAGGTAATTAAAATACAACTAAAGTTTACATCAACATATGATTGTGATTTCATCTTAGAGATTATTGCTCCCGTGTAAATAAATGTTCAAAAATACTTAGAGATAATGAATGATGAACATGAAAGCAATTCCTTGAAGCAACCAACGTAATCGAGAATAAAGATCACCACTTTGTTTTGCAGCTAGTTCCTCACTTGAAGATTCACCACTGCAAATCCAAAGACAAATACATGCAAAAGATTCATACAATTTTATCTCTTATTTGAATCATATCAAATATATTTTTATATTTATTAGCTTTGCATGCAAATTTCTTCCATCTTAATTTTTTTGGCATGGTCCTTTAGGGCATAATTATAACGATTGTGCAATTTCGATCTCAGTTTTATTTGTGCGAACAAAGTTTCTAAATAACCATCTTGTGACAATCATGTCCCTCAATCACTAACTAGGCCGTCAAATTATAACTTCAATAGCCTACGTGACACACACGGATCTTAGTTGTCACTGACTCAAACTAGCTTATAAAATATTGACATGCGACATGTAACAAAAGATTAGTCGTCATATGCAACACTTGTTTGCCACATTGGCCAATTAAGCTAGTGACATTGAAAATTGGAATGTTCGGTGAATGATGACCTTAATTGTAAAAAATAGATGTAAACAATCGTATTCAATTTGGATGGTTGAAATGGAGAACAACCTCATGTGTTTTATGTGATATACAAACGTACCATTTAAGTTGGATAGGACGACCTAGAAAAACTATAAGAAACTATTAGGAATGATTTATAGATTAATGTGTTACATCTATATAAGATTTATGATAGAACAATATAATGTATTTCGATCCATGTAGTCGACCCCACTTAGTGTGAAAATATTTAGTTGTTTTTTGGAAGCATTAACGTATGCTCAACAACAACTGTTATTTTAAAGATAAATCTCTACATCCATTCTTCTCTTGTCTGATCCAAATCATTCAAACTTCATACAAATTGTAAACAAAGTCTCATCTAGCTTTAGGGGTACTAAAGTCTTAGTTTGAGCAGAAAGGTGTAATGTCTGAGTGGGTAGCTTAGCAAGAAAGGTGTAAGCCTGCTGAGACTTAGAAAATACAGTTGTTGTAATTGTTCAAGTGAACAAGGTTGTAAGGTGCAAGATTTGAGAAGTTATCTCAAGCATCATAGTGGAAAATCTCACAAGATTGTGAGGAGTGGACTAGCCCACATTGGGTGAACCACTATAAATTTTTGTGTGCTCTTCTTCTCTTCTCTTTACTATTTACTTACAGTAAACATATCACACACAAACACATTTAATTATTTGAACTGTTTTTTACACTAACACTTCAGAACGTTCTGAAGCCTGTCTGTTAACTTAACCATTCCAAGTTACTTGAGAATAACTTTTAAGTGACATGATTAATTTTTAAAGGGTCACAATTCAAACCCCCGCCTTCCTTGTGACTATTTTATCTACTTCACATTTCTGCAGGCATAACTGTTATTTTTGTCTTGATGCAGAGACACGAACAAAGTAGTGGAGGAAGTGGTTGTACAGTTCGTACATATGTCCTTTGTCAACGCTCTTGAGAGAACAAGCATCCAATGCTTTCAAATTCTTTCAAAACAACCGTTGCTTCACTCTTTTAGTCTTCTGCAATGCTGGACGAAATTAAATCCATTAACCAGCCTTTGAAGCTTTAAGTCTCTCATCTCCTGATGAACTTCAACTTCTGGTGATATTGCTTCTGATGAGATGCTTCTGACGAAGTTGCTTCTGATAACGTCATCACTTCAAGAGCACTTCTCTTCAGATGCTTCAAGCTTTAATATTGTTGATTCCTTTGCTCTCTTTTGTTCTTTCAGAACCTCATAAGATATCAAAACTTTGTCTATGGTCCTGTACACTTGAACAAATATTAGCATATCCAATTGACAATTTTTAATACCTTGTTATCATCAAAACTCTAAGGGTAATGTTTGTTAAACACATTTTGTTCCAACAATAATATCAAATGTGTGTCGTTTATCTAATATTCCAAGTCTGAAGAGGAACATGCCGAGCATTTGAGGATTGTGTTGCAAGTGCTGAAGGATAAGAAGTTGTATGCCAAGTTATCCAAATGTGAATTCTGGTTGAAAGAAGTGAGTTTTCTTGGC
>Ga0228711_1000729_pt1 | contig 43459 bp, 60 predicted proteins | sample MedpolnodulmetaG_2_FD_177996 | JGI IMG/M metagenome (GOLD analysis project Ga0228711, IMG submission 177996) | Root nodule microbial communities from Medicago polymorpha collected in Santa Monica, California, United States - brown nodules | ecosystem: Host-associated > Plants > Roots > Nodule...
GCAAGGCAGCACCGAACCCTTAGAGGCGTGGTGCGTTTACATGATCGGCTAAGCGGTTGAAAATACTCAAAGAAAAAGCCCCGCACCGTGAGGTGCAGGGCTTTGGAAACTGGCTCCCCGGGCCGGAGTTGGCTCCGGTAGGAGAGCGGTTGCGATAGCCATAATTTACAAGATGTTAGCAAGGCATTCTGAAGCTCTAATATTGCCGATGTAACCAATTTGTAGCCAAAATGTAGCTCAATTGGCTCCGATCAATTTGCGGATACGATCGACGTTTTTGCCGCGCTCCTTAGCTGCAAGATACTCGCGTTCCATGCGATCCAGCAGAGGTTGCGCGATCGGGCCGCGCCGATCGACGAGTTCGGCGCAAACTAGCAGCATCTTCTCGATGCGTTCCAGCGAAATCTCGCCACGCGGCTTGGAGGCGTCCATCAGTTGCTCGCCTCCATTTCTTCGCACGAGAACTTGGGGCCGCCGTTGTGGCCGATCATGGCGCGCTTCGCCTGTTCGCGGCGCTTGGCGTTTTCCTTGCGGGTCACCATCTCGACGTGATCCAGCTCCGGCCGCACGCAAAGGCGGTTTCGGCAGGCGTGGTCGAGTTCCTTCTTTCCGGGGATGTAGCCGTGCTCGTTGGTCCACATGGCGATGTGCACGGCGACGGTCTGTCCATCGAGGGACATACGAGGGTAGCCCTTGCCGCGGCCGTTTTTGCCGGAATCAGGGCCGGTCCACTCCCAGCAACCGGTTACCGGGTCGATCCGGACCCGGGACATAATCTTTGCGAGGATGCGATCGCGACGACTGCTCATCCCTGGCGCCTCCAGGCATCGAAGGCGCTGCGCAGGTCCTGCCAGCGGGCAGCTGCGGCGAAATCATCGTTGAGTTCGGCACGCGAGCCGATTGCGAGGATGGATCGAACCTTCGTCGCGACGCGATCGTCGGTGAGCGGACGGGTCAGGCCGTGGCACTCCTCGAGGAATTTCTTGAAGGCCGGCTCGGCGCATTTCATCGCGCATTCGGCGGCGTAGTCTTTCGGCTTCTCACGTTGCGGAGGCGCGTAGCGGCGCAGCTCGGCGACCAGGGCGCGATAGCGGACGGCGAGGGCATCATAGGTCCGGAGCAGCCAAATCAGATCGTAGGGCGCGTTCAGAACCATTTCGCTGTCGCCGATCGGCGCGCCGTCCGCGATCGTCGCGACGAGGAAGTTTCCTTCCTTGCTTGCAGCGGTCAGGCAGATCTTGCCGCCATCCGACTGGATACCCCAATCGGATGTTGCGAGCGCGACCCGGTTGCGGATCGCATCCATCCGCTTCTGCTGCGGCGAGGGCTCCGGGTGGCTCATCGGCGGACCTCGTCGATGTTCTTCCGCAGGGGATCGAAGCTGTAGGCGATTACCCACGGGTTTTTATCCCATGCGCCGGCGCCGTTTATCCGGTCCCATAAGTTGCGGTACCAGGCGCGCGCTGTGGCAAACCAATCGCCGGCAATGGCCATGGCGGCGTAATTGTCAGCGAACCGACCAGAGGCTTTCCCGCGGTAAGCGCCCTCGGCGAAGGCGTCCTCTTCGCTGATGTCCTGCAGCCGCTCGATCTTCACGGCGGCCATCGGCAAGGTCAGACGGGAAGCCCAGCGCGGCATGAAGATGGACGGTTTCCAACTGGGCGCACTACGCTCCCATCCTTCCCGATAGACGGCGGCATCGTCCCGGTCGGCCGGGTTCACGGTCTGCTCGACGCCAGTGCTCATGCGGTAGGCGGTACTCGGCACGATCGCATGGGTTTCCTTCACCCATATGCGATCGCCGGTCTGAATTTTTGGGTAAATGCGATGCACGGTCTGCTCGAACGGATCTGCGTCCCCCGCAAGCCATGGCAGGTGCAGGTAGGGTCCGGGATTGCCGGACGGGGATGGGCCGTTGTCTACCCATGCATTCCCCCAGTCCCATTCTTGCGCCTTGGCGAGCTTGCTCCACGGCCGGCCATCGAAAAACGTATTGTGAGGCGTGAGCAGGCGCCGCGTCTGCGTTTTGCGACCATCAAGGAGGGCGCGGACCATAAGACCCGAAAAGAGGAAGGGATGATCGGTCACCGCCGCACCTCCGGGAAGCCGTTGTGCTCGATGCCGTCGAGGAGCCGGCCGGCGGCTTTCTTGGTGATGCGCTCGATCAGACGAGCCGGTGTATCCGGCGGCAGGGTATCGGGCGTGAACAGTCGGCCATCTGCCGAGATCAGCCGATCGGTGGCATCGTCGAAGAGTGCCTCGCCTTCGTCCGTGTCCGGCATGATCTCGATATGGTTGCCTTCGTAATCACGCCAGTCAGAGCAAGCCTCGCGCCAATTGCCCCATTGCTTGAACAGGAACGGCACCCCAGCGGCGGCGCACTGATCGCGCAGGGCACGCGCCCAATCTGGATGCATCGGCCGTGCGCCTGGGCCGCTCTCGCCGCCGGCGACGACCCAGTCGATCGTTCGGAGTTCGTCGGCGAGAATGATTCTGTGGCACGACGGGCATGCAACATCGGCGTCGTCGCCGTAGCTGATCTCGTCAAACAGTTCCGAAGAGCCGGTCCAGTGGCAGTGCTCGCACTTCGTCATGTAGAAATGTGGCGCGAGGAAAGGCTCGCCACCCGGCCGGAATGCCTTCCGGCGTGTCGGAAGCCACCGCTTCCCATCGATATCGCCGAGTAGCGGCTCGGCGCTGATCCAACGGATCGCGGCCGGAGTTTCGAGCAGGATGGGAATGCGCTCCTCAGCGCGCTTCCGATCCTCTACCGAGACTCCAAACCAAACGTTCGGCAATGGCCATTCCCGGTCCTCGATCGCGCCGGCGGCGCAAGGTGAGCCGGAGACTTCGGCGGCGGCGTTGCCCCATCGCCTCTGAAATTCGGCGACGTCATCCTCGAGGCAACGCTCCATCTCTCGGGCATAATCCCGCATCCGCTCCGGTCGCTTGGTCAGCACCTGAAAAGTGTGCTGCGCCGAAAGCGCCATAACGGCGAAGACCTCATCGATCCATTCCTCTGGCACGCCCTCGGCGAAGAGGTCGCCATGGGCGCAGACGAATATCATACGCGGCTTCGTCCAGCGCAGCGGCTGGTCGAGCCATTCGCGGTTAAACCGCACCTCGCCGGTCCAGACCGGGCCGCCCTTGGTGTCCTTCGTCAGGCCCTTGCGGCTCGGGTGGTTCTTGAGCCGCGTGCCGGCGAGCTTCATCGCGTAGCAATTGGTGCAGCCGGGGGAGACGACGGCGCAGCCGGTGATCGGGTTCCAGGTGGCGTCCGTCCATTCGATCTTGGTGCCGTCAGCCATTGGCCTGCTCCCTGATGATTTTGACCTTGCGGATTGCGCCGTCGGAAACGCCGCGGCGGGTGGCGGCGAGCTGGCGCGCATGCTTGGCGTCGCGCGCGTCGAGATCGAGCGGGGCGATCTCCGGATCTTCGAAATGAATGCGGAAGGGTAGGAGGTCAAGCATCGAGCTTCTCCTCGGTGAAGCCGGCGGCTTCGTTGACGCACTCGACGATGAAGAGCGCGATCGCCATCGCCTCCTCGTCAGGGCGCTCGTTGTTCACGTCGACGGTGAAGACATCGCAGCCGTGGCGATCGAGAACGACGCCGACATCCTCATCGGAGAGGCGCAGCGGCAGCTCGACGTTCTGGTCTAGAAATGCGGTGCGGATGGTGCGGTGGCTGACAGGCTGCACCTGGGAGGATGCGGCGATGAACGCGGTGATTGCCGCGCGGTGAGGGGTGCCGATGCTCATGGCTGCGCCCTTTCCCTCGACACAGGAGCGGAGGAGTCGTCACGGTCGGCGCGATCGCGAACCGACTGCCGGTATCCGCAGTCCCAGCCGTTTAGCCAGACTGCCTCCATCAGAGATTTCACGCCCCATGTCTCGGCTCGCTGGCGGAGCTCGGCCGGCATCTGGCGGTACGCTTCGGCATGGTAAGCCTGTGCCTCGGCAGCCAGCCTCTCTAGCCGAAGCTTGTTCTCCTGCTTGTCCATCTGGTCGAGGTGGTCGAGCCTGTCCTTGAACGGGACGCGAAAGAGGTGGTCGTTACGCTCAGCCATTTTCCGAGCCCTCTGTGGAGGCGAGGTGAGCGCGGCCGGCTTCGCTGATGGTGTCGTACTCCGACAGGCCGCGATAGTTTTCCTCGTCGTCGCATCGGCGAAGCAGGAACCCTTTCTGCCGGAGAGATATGATCGCATCGCCCACAACGGCGCGGTCGCCTTTCGTGAACCACGCCATGTCACCGTCCTGCGAAAAAACGATCGTGTCTCCATCTGCCAGCCGGCGAAGGATTTGGATCTCGCCATCAACCTGGGGCCGCGCTTTTGGCCTTGCGACTGCTTCTGCGTTCGCCCGGCGATACAGGCCGTTAAATTCGAAGCCGCTGTTTCGCGCGACATCTTCTGAACGGGTCAGATATGCACCGCTCTCTGGGTCGAGCACTTCGAAGGCTGCGGGTAGCTTCTGCAGCGCCACCAAACTCAGTCCTGGGTTCTCTTCGCTATACCGGTAAGTGTGAGCATCGCTCTCCGGCAGCGGGTCGCCGGTTTCGATGTCGACGACGGGTACGCCTTCCAGGCAAGATGCGTGGCAGGTCAGAAGCTCGATATCTGTCGCGCAAATATCGTCAGCCTTGAACGGCTCGTCGCAGATCGGGCACCGATTGATGTCATCTTTGTGCTCGGGTGCTTGTGGAAACGGGTTGGTCATGCCCGCGCCTCCAATGCCCTGACGTGCATCGTGATCCGCGGAACCGAGATCGGGCGGACGTCATATCCGCCGGTCTCGCGCGTGGCCTTGGTGAAGACGACGCTACGGCGAGCGTCTTCGCGGATGCCGCGGTGCTCGGCGGCGCTCCAGCCCCAGCGGCGCTCGGCAACATAGTCCTGCATGACATATTCGGTGACGCCGAAGGCCAGCGCCAGGCGCGGGATCGTCATGCCGGAAAGATAGCCGGCGCGCACGGCCGGCTCCTTGAGCAGCGCGGTCGAGGTGGAGAGGCCGGCGGGCGGAACGGGATTGCGGACGTGGTTCTTGACCGTCATTTCGGTGTCCTTGGGTCAGCGGCGGGAAGGGGTGAGGAAGAGATCGAACCAGAGATCCTGCAGGCGCTCGCGGTCGACGCCGTGCGTCGTGGCGATTTCGAGGAAGGTGCGATCGGGCGTCGCGCCGCAGTCGAGCAGTGCGGAGCACTCGGCGATGGTGAGATCGTGGCCGCGAAGGGCGGCGAGCGGCGCGGTGGTCGCGCGCTTGCGACGCGTGGCGGCATCGTGGCCGACGGGGAGGGTGACGAGCTGCGGCATCATACCTTCGCATCCGCCGCGAACTGCCATTCCTTGCGAAAGGCCGTGGTGCCGGCCAGCGCGGCAGACATCAGAAATGCGATCGAGAGCGCGAGAATGGCGCAGGCGAGGAAGAAGCGATTGGGGCTGGCTTCGAGCCGCGCCTTGTTGTGTCCGGTGAAATGCTCAGTCATGGCCAGAGGCTCCAGAGCAGGATCAGGTGAAGGGGAAGAGTGAAGGCGAGGCCGGGCGAGCGCGCCGCGCATGAACCACAGGGGCAGGGGCTCACGGCGACGCGCCACGGCCGGTCACTTCACCGGAGCGGGAATGTCCGCGCCGGAGCCGTTGCTATTGTCTAGCGTGAGCGGAGCGAGAATGGGGTCTACGTCGAGACGCTGCTCGTCGAACCACTTGGGCTCCTTGTCGGGGTTTTTAGGTGACAGAAGGTATTGGTCGCAGCCGGTTATGTATTCGGCATGCCCGGTCACCACGCCCGAAAAGTTCGTGATGCAATCCTTTGCATAAGATCCAAGCTTTATCATTTCAGGAATTCTCCGGAGGCCGCAGGGATGAGCGCGCCGCGCATGAACCACAGGGGCAGGGGCTCACGGCGGCGCGCCCTCTTCGTCATGGCGCTACGCCGCTCGGGCCATGACGGTGGCGAGTTCGGTGGCCCTCGGGCCGAAGAGCGTGATCTGGCGTTCGGTGAAGCCTTTCAGGATCAGGTCATGATCCGTGCAGCCTTCGCCGATGGTTCGCATCGCCTCGGCCATGCGCTCAATGGTGTTTCTGGTGTGAATTCCGCCGTTCGGTTGCATGTTGGTCTCCGGATTCGAGGAACCCTGCAGGCGGTGCGGAGACGTTTTCTGTGAGTTTCCGCCTGCCTCGCAGGGAGGTGACGCGGAAAAGGTTGCATAAGTTGCAACTATCGTCAACGATCAAAGTTGCAAGTTATGCAACATTGGTGTTGCATAAGATGCTACTACAGGAGGGCTGAAATGACCAGGGACACCGTGAGCGCGAGTGATTCTGCCTTGTCCACCGGTGCAGCGGCGGCAAGGTTTCTTTCTCGGTTCGCTAAAAGTTTAAGGCTCGCTTTAACGGCTGGTTTTCTTATCCAGAGACGTAATGAGCTGGTGAACGAACTCGTCGATAATGCCTTTTACGTCCGCCGGCACGTCTTCGCGCGAGAAAGTTGATTCGAGGCGTGCAATGATTTCAGACGTCATCGTCCGGCGATTTCGCGCTGCAGCGTCCTCAATCCTGCTTTTGAGGTCTTCCGGTAACCGCAATCGGAAATGTGGGTCTTGTCTCGCCATGGCGGACAAATGACACAAATTCCGATTGACGGATATGCCGCACGAATGCCACACCAATGCCACACCGATGCCATGATGGTGGCGGTGAGAACTGGAGGGCAAGATGAATGAGGTTAAGATGACGGTTCGTCTCCCGGTTGATGTAGCCGAGTACCTGAAAGACCAGGCGAGGCGGAACTACACGACCAGAAATGCGGAGGTGATACGCTCCGTGAGAGAGAGAATGGGCGTCGCAGAAACGGTGCGTGCCGACATTGGAAACGCAACGGCAACTTCGCCGGGTGGATAGAGGAGTATGAAGTGGAGAGAGCCGTTGAAGATGCGGAACGAAAGGGCGGCGGCTGTCCCGTGGCGACCGCGCGAATGACCGAAGATCCGATCATCGGAGCGATCTTCGACCTTCGGTCGGCGATCGAGGACTACAACGCAAATGCCCCGGGTGAGGACCGTTGGGCCGAGATCTACGCGGAGAGGACCTATAGGCGTCCTCGTCGCATAATCGAAAGCTGGAAAGAAGGCGCGCGTACCCGGAGAGGAGCCGTGGAAGCGCTGAAACTGGCCAATGACGCCGATCGAGACGGCGATTACGTTATCGTCGGCCCAATGGTGAGGGCCGCACTTTCTTATCTCGAAAGCACCATCTGAGGTTTCGCGCACGCCTGTTGCCCACGAGAAGGCCGCGGCGTGCGTTTCTATTTTCAGCCTTCAGTGCCGGTCTTATCGTGCTCTCTGAAAAATAAGCGGAGCATCTCGATCGCGCGCTCCTTCTGCTCTTCCGTTTTGTCGCGAAAGAACTGCGCCAGCCAGTCATCGTCCGGATGGCGGAAGAGGCCGTGAACATCCGTGCCGAAGAGCGCGGCAAGCTTCTCCAGGTACTCATCCTTCGGCAAGGTGCCGGCGAACCAGCGTGAGACGAGGCTCTTGTCTGCGCCGATCTCCCGCACGACGTCGGCCTGGCTCAAATTCCGCCTCTCGGCCCACTCCGGAATGTAGTGGATGCGGACCGGCGTCTTGTCGCCATGTATCTGCTCGATGTTGCTCATGTTGCAACTATAAACAATCCGTGAGGACATATCGTTAGTGCCTCCTGCAACAGGGTGGCTTGAAAAAGGTTGCAACTTATGCAACTAGTCTGGCCCATGGACACGAAGCAGGCAATCACCCCCGCCATAGCCCTTTATCGTGAGAAGCACGACGGCATGACCCTTGCCGAGTTCGGCAAGCTCTTCACGCCGCCCGTCGACAAGTCGACCGTATCGCGCTGGGAGCGCGGGCAGATCTCGCCGAAAAGGGCGGTCATGGTCGAGCGGGTGACGGGCATTCCGCGCCATGCGCTTCTTCCTGAAGTTTTCGGGTCGCCCGTAACGGAGGCGGCCGAATGATGTTCCCCCAGCAAGGTACCGGTCTCCTCCTCCCAACTGGCGACCTTGCCACCTGGCAGGGACGCGCCCGATCGCGGCGCGTCCCTGTCTCTGTTTTTCCATCTGCATACCCATGCGGCCCTCCGTGATTTGATGGGCTGACCTTATGCGCGGGGCTCTCGCGCTTCACTGAATCCTTTCGCGGTTTTCTTTCCTTGATCTCCACGGCTTTACCGGGGGTGTTTTCGTGCGCTTTGATGAACCTCTTATTTCCCTGAAGGGTGCGACCGAAGCGAGCTTCAAGCTCGGCGGTGGGCTTACCTCTTTCGCGCTGCTGACGAGGGTCGGCGTCTCGACCCTGTCGAAATACGCCTCTGTCAGCGAGGAATTCCGCGACAACGTCATCCCCGTCGATATCGCCGTCGAGGCGGACAGGCGGGCCGGATCTCCGATCATCATCGCGGAGGCGGCGCAGCAGCTCGGCTATGGGCTCTCGCCCCTAGCTGGCCAAGTCGAAGGCAAGCCGGTGACCGAGGCTGCGGCGCTCAAGGTTCTGCACGAGGCCAACGACGTTTCCCGCGCCATCGTCGCGGCGATGGCCGACGGCAGAATCGATGCGCTCGACCGGAAGAAGATCGCTCAGGAGACGCGCGAAGCCATCCGCGCAATGCAGGAAGTGCTCGCCGGTCTGGAGGGCGCGGAATGACCTCGCTGGCGCGGCAGGCTCTCGTCGAGCGGGTGTTGATGTTCTGGCGCGAGGGGCAGCGCGACACGCATTCTATCGCAGCCGAGCTGCAGATCTCTGAGCGCGAGGTCTGCGACATCATCGAACAATCGGAAGGTCGGCGGCCGTGAGCGGGCAACTTCCGAAACTCGGATCGAAGGCGCAGCTGATCGTTGATGCGGTGTTGCAAGCGGGTCTCTATCGTGCGGAGAAACAATCCGATGTCATCGCATGTCGCAGCCTGAACGGCCGCGGGCTGATTGCTCGCGACAAGAAAGATGGTGCGGTCTGGTATCCGACGGCGAAGCTTTGCGAGCTGGCCGGCGTGACGCCGCCGGAAATCGGGCAGGGGGGCGAGGGCGGACCCGGCGCGCCGGATGCTCGGGTTGAACCCGAGGAGGGCGCCGATCGCCTCCCTGCGCCGGCCGACGAGATCGAGGCCTCGCCGACTGCTGACCTGCCGCCGTTGACGCGCCTGCCGCACCATCCTCTGGCGGCACTCTTCCCCATGTTGCCTGACGACGAGCTGCGCCGTCTCGCCGACGATATCGAGGCGAACGGGCAGCAGGAGCCGGTTTGGCTGCTCGACGGCAAGATTCTCGACGGGCGGAACCGCGAGGCGGCGTGCCATCTGGTCGGGATCGACGCCTGGACGAAAGAATACGAGGGCAAGGACCCGCTCGGCTTCGTGCTCTCTCTCAACCTGCATCGCCGGCACCTGACGGAAAGCCAGCGCGCCATGGTGGCAGCGCGAATCGTCGACTGGGAACGCGGCATCAACCAGAACACCGCCGGGGATGCAAATTTGCACGCCCGCGAGGCGGGCCGCCGGCTCTCGATTTCCGAGCGCGCGGTGAAGGCGGCGAAGCGGGTCCGCGATCACGGCGTCGAGGCGCTATCCGATGCCATTCGTGATGGCCGGATCTCGGTCCATGCCGGCGAGGCGCTTAGCCATCTGGAGCGGGCGGCGCAGGAAGAGGCGCTGCGGCTCGAGGAAAAGCAGATCGTCCAGCGCGCCAAGGAAATTCGCCAGAAGCGGCAGGCGATACGTCATGCCGTGCGGTTGACCCATATGGCGCACGTTGCGGAGGCCGGCTCGTCGACAGCGGGCAGGGTCGGCCAGAAATTTCCGGTTATCTATGCCGATCCGCCGTGGCAGTTCGGCGTGCGCTCGGAAGTGACAGGGCGGGAGAAGAGCGCGGAGAACCATTATCCGACCATGCCGACGGATGCGATCTGCGCGCTCTTCGACGAGATCGGCGCGCCGGCCAAAGCTGACTCCGTTCTTTTCCTTTGGGCGACAAACCCGATGCTGCCCGACGCTTTCCGCGTCATGGCCGCGTGGGGCTTCACCTATGTGCACCACTGGATCTGGGACAAGGAAGTGGCTGGGACCGGCTATTGGGGCCGCGACCGGCACGAGCTGCTGCTGATCGGCAGGCGCGGCGACCCTGTTTCGCCGCTGCCCGGATCGCAGCCGGAGACGGTCTATCGCGAGCGGAAGGGCAGGCACAGCGCCAAGCCCGATTACTTCGCCGAGCAGATCGAGCGCCTCTATCCCGCAATGCCGCGTCTCGAAATGTTCTGCCGCACCCCGCGCCCGGGTTGGACGGCATGGGGATTTGAGGCGGGCGCGGAGGCGGCTGAATGACTTCGCTCCTCCCCATCATCGAAGAGCTTGCCGACGCGACGGACCATGCTGCGCGGGCGCGATGGCTGCTCGAAGTGCCGCTCGCGGTGATCATTCGCGACCAGGTGACAATCCACCGGCTGCTGTCTGCGGCCGGTTTTCACGAGGGCCTAGCCTACTTCGCAGCCGAGATCGCGGCGCTTTCGGCAACGCGCGGCCGGGACGGGCTCGCGCCGAACACAATCCGCATGACGCGGGAATACGCCCGCATCGGAATTCAGGTCATTGCGCGCGGGGGCGCGGAAGAGAGGGGTAGCTGATGGGCATTCCAGTCCAATTCTCAGGCGCGAACATGTTGCTGCGGGCGCCGGAAGGCGCCGAGAACGTTTCGGACATGCACACTTTCACCAATGGCATGTGCTCGGTCTCCTGCTGGGAGCTTTCTGCGGAGGAGCTGGCGGAGGTCAACCGTACCGGGCGTATCTACCTGTCCGTCTTTTCGGGCCGCACGCAGCCGCCGGTCTTCGTAGGCGACGAAGAGTCCGTCCGCTCCATTGTCGTCGATTTCGGCGGCGTATGGAGGCGAGCATGATCGAGCTTCCCATGATCGTCGACAGCTTCGCTGGGGGCGGAGGCGCTTCCACCGGAATTGAGATGGCCCTTGGCCGTTCCCCTGATGTGGCGATCAACCACAATCGCGCGGCCCTTGCCATGCATGCGGCAAACCACCCTGAGACGATACACCTCGACAGCAACATATGGGACGTCGCCGGAAAGCCGCTAACGACCACGCAGCAGGGATCGTGTGTCGGCAATTCGGTGTCTCCGGATTTAGCGGAGGCGCTGGTTGCGGCAAACTGCGGGCACCTGGCGGTGCAGGAGGTGGCAGCGTGAGCATTGCCATCATGTCGCAGCTGTTCAAGGCGCATCTGGGTTCGACGAACCGGAAGATGCTTGCCGTGCGCCTGGCGGACTTCGCCGACGACGACGGCAAGGGCATCTGGCCGACGGTCGGGCGGCTTGCGCGCGAGACGGAGCTTTCCGAGCGCACCGTGCAGCGCATCCTGTCCGAATTTGTCGACGAAGGGTTGCTGATCGTCCGCAGGAAAGGCGGCTGGAAGCCGGGCGAGGGTACCCGCTACGATTTCAACATGGGTGCTCTCGGTCGCCTGCAGGCTGCAAAAGTGGCCGCCGAAGGGTGTCACGGTGTCACCCATGACACGGTGACACCCGTGACAACGGCGACGGGGACGGGTGACACCGACGACGGCGAGGGGTGTCACGGTGACACCCAAACCGTAATAGAACCACCAATAGAACCATCAGATTTGAGAGAGGGTGCGCGCGAGGCGGAAGGGCAGGAAAGCCAGACCGAGACGCCGCAGTCGATCGACAAGGCCTTTTGGGCGCTGGTGAAGAATTGGCCCCAGTTCGACGGAATGCCGAAAGAGCCGGCTAGACGTGCTTGGCATGCGCTGACGGCTGACGAGCGCCGGGAAGCGGCCGAGCGGTTCCCCCGTTGGCTGCAGCTGCTGAAAGCGCAGAAGAAATCTCATACGCCGGCGCCATCCACGTACTTCGGCGAAAAGCTCTGGATGGACGTTCCGGCGCAGGATGTGGTCGCGAGGCCAGCGAATGCGATGGCGGCGCCCTTCGGCAAGCTGTGGTCGGCGGCGCGGATCTCGGAACTGCTGCTGCCGCCGACGGGCGTCATCGCACCACCAACGCAGTTCCAGCTATCCCTTATCAGGCAGGGAAAGACGACGCTCGACGAAGTTCGGGCAGAACAGCGCATGCGTTGCGGCTGGCCAGCGGTCAACACGATGCACGAACGGGCGCGGGAACGGCAGGGGTGGCTCTGCCCTCTGGCACTTGAGGAAGTGGCACAGTTCTTCCAGCAGGTGCACCGCGACGCCGAGCAGCTCGCCGCGTGGCGGAGAGAACATAAGCGCCGCGGCTGGCCGTTCCCAGAAGGCAAGCTGCCTGATTGGTCCTACTTCCCGCCGATCGAAGGTGAGGGCGATCTAGACCTCCTCGTCGCCGAAGCCGTCGAGCGCTTCCGAGACCAGATTTCCGACTATCTCGCAAACAGGAGCAAGGGCGATGATCATGCAGCGTAGGACATTCACGGGAAGCCCGATTGCGCTGCAGGGCCCTGATCGCTTCGCCGATCGGATGCGAAGAATCAGTGACGGTCTGCTGGACGAGGGCGCTCTCGTCACCACGAACTGGCGAATCAACGGCGGCAAGGCGCCGTGGTTTGCACTCCGGGTCTGGACCGGACGTGAGAAGGCTGTGGAAAACAGCCTCAATGCTATGGGCGTGCAGTCGCTCGTGCCGATGCGGAAAGGGCCGGATATGCGCCGTCGTCACCGCGTCGTGGCTGGTCAGATGATGCCGGTCATTCATGGCTACGTCCTGGTGCAGATGATGGCGCAGGCCGAGTATCTCGCCGGATTGTTGGGCGTCGAGCATGTGATCGACGTGCTCGGCGGGTGTGAGCGTCCAATGCGCTTGAGCGACAAGGAAGTAAGTAGATTCAATGCGATGGCGCGGAATGGTGATTACGATTGGGAACGTCCTGTCGCCCTGGTGGTGAAAGAGGGAGAACCGGTATGGATCACGGCTGGACCGTTCTGCGATAAGAAGGCAATTGTCGTCACGCCGAACAAGAAAGGTCGTGGTGACGTGGTGGTCTCGATCGACTTCATGGGCGGTGAAGTTCCTGTGACAGTGCCTCTTGCTCTTCTCAAAAAGTTGTGAGAGTCATTCTGCCACTGGATGAGCTGATGATCCTGAAGTGAGCCTCTGAGAACGCCTAAAAAGCGGGGAGCAATCCCGAGGTCGGTACGCCGGTCAGCCCCAGCCCTGAGAGCCTCGCAAGCAGAGGCACCGATTCAGGGCAAGTGCGAAAGCTATGACCAGATGATAGGCGGCCAAGAGGTCGCCTTTTTCGTTTAAAGGATATGAGGCGCGCGAAGCAGTTCAAGCCGGTCGGTGCACCGTCGCGACCGGAGCAGAAGCGCCAGGCAGATAGGTGGCGTGGAAGTGCCAGCGATCGCGGTTACAATCACCGCTGGTCGAAAGCCAGCAAGACCCATCTCGGCAACAGCCCGCTGTGCATCGGATGCCGCGCCCTCGGCCGCATCGTACCTGCAACTCTGGTCGACCACGTCGATCCTCATCATGGTGACCCGGTCAAGTTCTGGGACACCAGCATGTGGCAGTCATCGTGCAAGTGGCATCATGACAGCGTGAAGCAGCGGCTGGAGAAGATGTACGCCTCGGGCACCATTCGCCTCCAAGACCTTTGGTTGAACAGTGCCGTTGCGGTTCGCATCGCAACCGGCATGCGGTGCGACGAGGTCGAGGGGTAGCCACGGGGTGGGGGGAGGTTGAAAGTCTAGACCGTCCCCCTTCCTGACCGGCGGCCTAACACGCAAAAAATCGGCGCGATATTTTTGGCGATAACTTTTTTTTCGGAACCGGGCGGGGCGGTGACCGATCGAGCGGATGACTGATCGAACATGGGACGGCGCAAGGATGACCCGCTTCTGCAAGCCGCGAAGGGATTTCCCGGGCGGCGCAAGCGCAAGGTCGAAGCGGAAATCGAGACGGCGGCCGAGGCGGCTGCCGCGCAGCCGGCAACGGCGGCCGATCCGTTCCCGATCCCTGACGTGTTCGTCCGAGCGCCTGCCTATTGGGCAGAGGCGATCAAGGTCTGGAAGGAACAGGCGGAAGTCCTGCGCAGTGCCGGCCGTCGCCGCCCGGGGTACCGTCGGGCATTGGCCCGCTACTGCATCTGGACCCAGTTCTACGTCTCCGCCGCCGAGCAGCTCCGCCGCGACCTGCCGAGGGGCGGAGCCTCGATCAAGGTGAAGAAGGGCGACGGCGAGACCGTGATCCGGACGCATCCGAACATCGAGTTCATGTCGAAGGCTGAAACCGCTCTGCGCCTCCTCGATGCGGAATTCGGCTTCACGCCGGTGCGCGATCAGGACCTGGTCCGTGTCGAATCGTTCAATGCCGGTCAGGGCAAGCTGCCGCTTTCCGGTTCGCATCCCGCGTCGCCAGCACCTCGCGCCCCAAGCGACGATCCGATGGACCTCATGAACGCGAGCGATAGCCAGCCGCCCGGTATGCGGCCTAATTGAAGGTGCCGACATGGCCGCGCCTTATCCGCTGGCCGTGCCTTACCCTGAGTGGCTGGCCGAAGTTGCAGACGACCCCGCCTATGCCTGGGCGATTTCGGGGTGGAACCGAGCCGCGGCGGTACCGGGCGCCTGGTTCGATCATGCCAAGGCCGACAGGATCGTCGAGCGTTGGCCGCAGATTTTCCGGCTGACGAACGACCGCTTCAAGGGCGTGCCGTTCCGGCTGGTGAAGTGGCAGGACATCACGGTTCGCCTCCTCGTCGGCTGGAAGAAGCCGATCGAGGTCATCGACCCGGCGACACATCGGCCGAGCGTCGAGCACGTCCGCGTGTTTCGTCGCCTGGACCTCTGGATACCGCGCAAGAACGGGAAATCAGAATTCCTGGCGGCACTCGCCGTCCTATTCTTCGTCCTGGAGAAGGTCCACGGCGCCGAGGCATATGTTTTCGGGCGGAACGAGGATCAGGGCCGCGTTCCTTTCGGGAAGATGCAGGACATCATCCGCGAGGCCGATGGGCTGATGGAGGATGTCCAGGGCAACGAACGCATTTCGTTGCACGACAAGAGCATCTTCCTTCGGGAGACAACCTCGCTCTGCCAGTTGCTGACCGGCGCGCCAGACGGAAAGCACGGCCGATCGCCGACCGTCATCGTCGGAGACGAGATCCATGAATGGAAAACCCGGGATCTGGCCGACACGCTCCGGCAAGGGACGGGCGCCAGACTGCAGCCGATCGAACTCTACGCGTCGACGGCCGGGCGGAAGCAGAACCGAACCGGCTTCGAGTGGTTCGAAGAGTCGATCTCCATCATGCGAGATGAGATCGACGATCCCACGACCTTGGTCGTGTTCTTCGGCATCGACGAGGACGACGACTGGACCAATGAAGAGACTTGGCGGAAGGCAAATCCCAGCCTCGGCCTGACGCCTACGCTCGATTATCTGAGGACAGAGTTCAAGAAGGCGAAGGGCAGGCCGGCGCAGGAATCCATTTTCCAGTGCTACCACCTCAACCGCTGGGTCGATCAGCTATCCGGGTGGATACCGCGGCCGAAATGGGCGGCGTGCACCGCCGATGCTACGTCCTGGAAGGAGCTGTGGAAGCGGCACAAGGGTCGGAAGGCGTTTCTCGCCTGTGACGTGTCGTCGACGCGAGACCTTACCGCCTTGGTCATCGTGATGCCGCCTGATGACGAGCATGAAAAGTGGGTGATCATACCGCTTTTCTGGGTCCCGGAGGATACGCTCGACGAGCGCGCCGAGCAGGATCGCCGGGTTGACTGGAAGAAGTGGGTTCGGGATGGAGCCTTGCGCACCACGCCGGGGGACTCCGTCGACCAGACCTTCGTGCAGGAAGCGGTTAAGGATGCCTGCGCGCAGTTCGATGTCCAGGCTTTTGGCTTCGACCCATGGAACGCGCGGAAGCTCGCCGGCGATCTGCAGCATGACGGCATGGACGCCGAGCTGCAGATCGAGATGCGGCAGGGCCACCAGACGTTATCTGGCCCGACGAAGGAATTCGAGCGTCTCGTCTTTGCGGGGAAAGTCGAGCACGGCGGGCATCCGGTTCTCGCATGGATGGCGGGGCACTGCACGGTGCGCTTCGACGTGAACCTCAACTACGTGCCCGACAAGAAAAACTCCTTGGACAAGATCGACGGCATCATCGCTACCGTGATGGGCGTCGGCCTGGCAATGGGCGAGGAAGAATCCGGGATGGATGACTATTTCAAGAGCTTGGCGGGGGCAGCGTGAAGATCTTCCGGAAAATGGCAGACACGATACGCCGCCTTACGGTCCGTGAACCTGACGGCTGGTACCCGGACAGCATGCGCGGCGATGCCGGCGAGGTCGTCACGGACGACTCGGCCATGTCCTTGTCTGCGGTCTGGGCCTGTGTGAACCTGCTTGCCGGGACGATCGCGAGCCTTCCGCTGATGGTCTATCGGACGGATGCGCAAGGCCGCCGCACGGTGGCTCGGGGTCACGCCTTGTACCGCGTCCTGCATGACAGCCCGAACTACGATCAGACGGCGGTCGACTTCTGGGAGTTTGCGAACGCCTCAATCGAACTTTGGGGCAACGCCTATGCGCGAGTCGAGCGCAGTGTCGGCCAGGTCTCGGGTCTTTATCCAGTGGCGCCGGCTCTCATGTCCGTCAGGCGGCTCGCCAATGGTGACCTGGAGTACCGCTGGACCGAGAACGGCAGATCCTTCGTTGAGACTGACGCCTCTATGCTGCACATCCGTGGCTTCGGCGGGAACCCTCTTGGTGGGATGTCGACGCTGCACTTTGGCCGCAACGCGTTCAGCCTGGCGCGGGCAGTCGATCGGTCCGCCGGCGGCATGTTCAAGAACGGCCTTCGCCCGTCCGGTGTCCTGACCTTTGAAAAATGGCTGTCTCCGGAACAGCGTACGCTGACGAAGAACGAACTTACCGAACAATTCCTCGGCGCTGCCAACTCGGGGCGGCCACTTGTTCTCGAAGGTGGCACCAAATGGGAGCAGCTGACCATAAGCCCCGAAGACGCCCAGATGCTGGAGTCTCGCGGGTTCTCGGTTGAGGAAATCTGCCGGATTTTCGGTGTCCCTCCCTTCATGGTCGGCCACACGCAAAAGGTGACGAGCTTCGGCTCGGGGCTGGAGCAACAGGTTCTGGGGTTTCAGAAATTCACGCTCCGGCGCCGCCTGAAGCGGATCGAGCAGGCTCTGGAGAAGCAGCTTCTGCGGCCGGAAGATCGCGCAGCCGGCATCACCATAGAATTCAACCTTGAAGGTCTGCTGCGCGGAGACAGTGCGGCGCGGGCCAGCTTCTACCAGTCTGGCCTCACCAACGGCTGGATGACCATTAACGAGGTCCGCGCCCTGGAGAACATGCCACCGGTCGACGGTGGCGACGTGCCGCGCATGCAGATGCAGAACGTGCCGATAACCGAGGCTGGACAGCAACAGCAGCAACTTCCGTCGCCGAACGAGGAATAGCGATCATGAAGACCAAGGATTTCGCCCTGCAGATCAAGGATCTGTCGGATGAAGGCACCTTTGAAGGTTACGGTTCCGTGTTCGGGAACGTCGACAGCTACGGCGAGAAGGTTATGCCGGGTGCGTTCGTTTCGTCGCTGAACAAGCACCGTCGCGAGGGCTCCAACGTTCTCATGCTTTGGCAGCACAACCCGGATGAGCCCATCGGCGTTTGGGAAGACTTGGCCGAGGATTCGAAAGGTCTCTGGGGTAAAGGCCGACTCATCATGGCAGTCCAGAAGGCCCGCGAGACACACGCTCTCATGAAGGCGAAGGCGATCGGCGGCCTCTCTATCGGATATCGCGAAGTCAAGGTCACTCCTGACGGCAATGTCCGCAACCTCGAAGAACTGGATCTGCGGGAAATCTCCCCGGTCTCGTTCCCCGCGAATCGTCGGGCACGGATCGAGGCTGTCAAATCGGAACGCATGGAAGAGTTCGCCCGCCGGCTGCGCGATGGCGACCCCATGCCCATCAAGGATTTCGAGGACATCCTGCGCGAGGCAGGGGTCCCGAAGAGCATGGCCGTTGCGATCGCCTCGCACGGCTATGCGAAGGCCATTCGGGGTGAGCCCGAGGGCGAGAAGGCGAATGATCAGGCCCTGCGCTTCCTGCAGATGCTGAAGGCAGACTGAAACCCTCAACCACACTCCGGAAAGGTAATTCCATGAAGAACCATCGCATCATCGCGGCGGGTAGCATCGCCATGCTCGTGGCGGGCCTGAGCTATTCCCGCTTCGCCCCTCGCGTCGTCTTCGACAAACCGAACGACCAGGGCGTCGACATCAACGCCCTCGCGACGCAGATCAAAACCGAACACAAGCAGGCAGTCGACGCGGTCAAGGCCATTGCCGAGGAAGCTCTCGGTAAGGCCAAGGCGGGAGAGGAACTGTCCACGTCGATCAAGGAAAAGGCCGACGAGGCTCTTCTCAAGATGAACGGCCTTACCGAGCAGGTTGCCGAGCTCGAGCAGAAAATGGCCCGCAACCGTGGCGCCGGTGACGATCAGCAGAAGTCCATCGGCGAGCAGTTCACCGAATCTGAGAGCTTCAAGTCCTTTCAGGACAGCAAGTTCGCGAAGAGCGCCCGCGGCGCCGACCTGAAGGTGAAAGCCACCCTCACGTCGCTGACCACGGACGCGGCAGGCTCTGTCGGCGATGCCATCCAGAACTCCCGTCTGCCGGGCATTCTGCCGCTTCCCCAGCGCCGGATGACTGTTCGGGATCTCCTCACCCCCGGTCGCATGGATGGGAACACGCTGGAATACGTGAAGGAAACCGGCTTCACCAACAACGCCGCTCCGGTGGCGGAAGGTGCCCTGAAGCCGTCCTCCGATATCAAGCTCGACCTGGTCACGACCTCGGCCAAGGTCATCGCGCACTGGATGAAGGCGTCCAAGCAGGTTCTGGACGATATTTCGCAGCTCCGCTCGATGATCGACCAGCGCCTCCTGTACGGTCTCGCCTATGTCGAGGAGCAGCAGCTCCTGAACGGTGATGGCACCGGTCAGAACCTTCACGGCATCATCCCGCAGGCGACGGCCTACGCAGCCCCGATCGCCCTGACCAGCCCGACGAGCATCGACATAATGCGTCTCGCGATGCTGCAGGCAGCGCTCGCGGAATATCCGGCGACCGGGCACGTCATGAACCCGATCGACTGGGCGTGGATCGAGACCCTGAAGGATACGGAAGGCCGCTATATCATCGGCAATCCGCAGGGCAGCATTACGCCCACGCTCTGGGGCCTGCCCGTTGTGCAGACGCAGGCCATGACGGTCGACAAGTTCCTGACGGGGGCTTTCCGTCTTGGTGCGCAGATCTTCGACCGCTGGGACGCCCGGATCGAAGCCGCCTATGTCGATGACGACTTCATCCGCAACCTCATCACCATCCTCGCGGAAGAGCGGCTTGCTCTGGCGGTCTACCGTCCGGAAGCCTTCATCTACGGCGACTTCGGCCGCGTGGCCTGATCAAGTTCGGCTCATCAAGGGGGGCAGTTTCGGCTGCCCCCTCTATGAACCGAAGGAGAGCAGCTATGAAGTTCTACGTCACGCGCCAGCACATTGGGGATAAGCTTTACATGCCCGGCGACACTCGTGAAGCCAACGAGAGCGATGTCAAGCACCTAATCGGGAAAACCCTCTCGAAAGATCCGCCGAAGAAGGCAGACAGTGTTGAGAAGAAGCCAACCGGCAGGGCAGCTCGCGCTACTGCAAGAAAAGCTGCGCCTGCGCCTGAAAACAAGGCCGAGCCGGCCCCCGCCAATCAGGCGGAAATTGCATCCCCGCAAAACAAGAGTGAGTGATCCATGCACCGCCCTGTTCTCGTCACCGGGCCGTCAGCGCTGCCTGTCTCGCTTGCAGAGGTGAAGTCGGCGCTGCGCGTTGACGGCGGGGATTCGGATGGCGACCTAGAGCGCCTGATCCGCTCGGCCGTAGCGCACTATGAAGGCTGGTCGGGCATCCTCGGCATTGCCCTGGTTGCCCAGACCTGGCGCCAGGATTTCAACCGCTTCGAGCAAAAGATGATGCTCGGCCTTCGCCCCGTGCAATCGGTCAGTTCAATCAATTGGCGCAACGAAGCCGGGCAGATTTCGACCGTCGCGGCCGCAGACTATGCCCTGAAGACCGACGCCGGCGGCCGGTCCTATGTCCGGTTCGTGAATGACTACTCGGCTCCGTCCGACCTCTACGAGGATGCGGCCGTATCGGTCGAGTTCATCGCCGGGTGGCCTATCGTCGAAAACGAGCCGACGACGCCAGAAGACATCAAGACGGCGATCATCCTCCACGTGCAGAAGCATTATGACGAGGCCGCAAAAGCCAACTCCGACATTCTCGATCGGGTCGAGCGTGATCTCATCTCAAAATACAGGGCTCCGCTCATCTGATGGCTATCACCGCACAGGAACTCGATCGACGCATTACGATCGAGAGGGCGACGACTGTCGTCGATGAGTTTAACCAGCCGATCGAGACCTGGGCGTCCTTCATTACGGTCTGGGCACAGAGGAAAGATGCCTCGGATCTGGTCCGAAAGGAGATCCTCGCGGCAGAGCAGGTCGGGTCGTTTCTGCTTAGCTATTTCGTAATCAGGTCCTCCAGCCAGGCGAAGACCATCACGCCCGTCGACCGCATAAAATATGACGGTCACATCTGGAATATCAAAAGCACGAAAGAGACGGCTGACGGCCGTCTCCGCTTCATCGAGATCACGGCCGTGAGGGCAAACAACTGATGGCGCGTGGGGTCACCGTCAAGGTTGAGGGCCTCAAGGACCTCGAAAACGCTCTGAAGGACTTGCCCCAGGCGAATGCCAAGGCTGTTCTGCGGCGGACGTTGAAGGAAGCTGGGGAGCCGATCGCGAAGACGGCGCGATCGCTGGCGCCGAAGCACGATATGCACCTTTCCGAGAGCGTCGACGTCAGCACCAAGCTGTCCCGCCGACAGCGCGGGCTGCACAAGAAAGAGTCTCCTGTCGAAATGTTCATCGGGCCAGGTCCTGATCCTGCGGCGCATCTGCAGGAATTCGGAAGTGGTCCCGGGCACCATGCGCAGCCGTTTCTGCGGCCTGCATGGGATCAGAACAAAGACAAGGCGCTCGACACCATTGCGAACCTGACGTGGGTCGAGATCGAAAAAACAGCCAAGCGCCTGGCGAAGAAAGCCGCAAAGGGCAAATAGCCAAATGGAAGAAGCTCTCGTGAACCTGCTGCTGAGCGCGGCCGGCGTGACTTCGCTTGTCGGCACACGGATCAACTGGCTACGGAAGCCACAGTCCGACGATGGCGATCCGTACATCGTCCTTCAGCGCATCGACGGCGATCGTGACTATCACATGCGCGGTCCGTCAGGCTACGTGTCGAGCCGGGTTCAGGCCGATGTTTACGGCACCACCTATGCCTCCAGCAAGAAAGCCGCGCGTGCCATGATCACGGTGCTGTCCGGTCATCGCGGCGGCGTCTTCCAGGGCATCTTCATAGATTCCGAACGTGATCTCCCGGCGGCGGACGCGGGAGAAGTGACGAACCTTTTCCGCACGTCCGTCGACCTGATCGTTCATCACGCAAACTAGGAGAGTGAAATGGCTGAAACCCAAGCCTCGATCGGCTATGGCTCATTTTTCCACGTCAGCCAGGATAATGGCGCCACGTGGATCGAGCTCGCCGAGGTCTATGACATCACACCGCCGAGCGATACCGTTGACGTCGTCGACGCGACGCACATGCAATCGCCGAACCGCACGCGGGAATTCATCTCGGGTCTTTCCGACCCGGGCGAAGCGTCTTTCGAGATGAACTTCGTTCCGGGCTCGGCGTCTGACGCGAAGATCCGCGAAATCCGTGTTTCCGGCGAGCGCGTAAAATGCCGCATTACTTTCCCCAACGCGGTGGCTTGGACCTTCTCCGGACTGGTCACCGGGTATGAACCGGCCGTCCCGACTGATGACAAGATGACGGCCACGGTAACCTTCAAGGTCACCGGCTCCTACATCTCCACCCCGGCAGCCGCCCCGACGAACTCCGTTCTCCCGGCAATCAGCGGCGTCGCCCAGGTCGGCCAGGTGCTCACCGCCTACCCCGGCGTTTGGACGGCTGCCCCGACTTTCACCTACCAGTGGAAGAAGGACGGCGTAAACATCGCTGGGGCGACCGAGTCGACCTATACGCCAGTTGTCGGCGACGTCGCCTCCGCCATCACCGTCACTGTCACCGGCACGAACAGCGCTGGCGCCGCTTCCGCAACCAGTGCGGAAACCGCTGACGTTATCGCAGCATAAGGGGTGAAAATGGCAAATCCCAACAGAGGTTCGGTCGCCCTTCAGGTGGGCGATCGAGCCTACACACTCTCCTATTCGATCAATGCGCTCTGCGAGCTCGAGGAGCTTCTCGACAAGCCGGTTGCCGCGATCATCGAGGCAATCCAGAAGCCGGCGGAACTCCGCATGAGTTCCGTGCGGGCGATCATCTGGGCCGGATTGCAGGACCATCACCAGGGCCTGACCGTTCAAGAGGCCGGTCAGATTGCATCGGAAGCCGGCATGCAGGCCGCGATGTCACAGGTTGGAGAAGCCTTTCGCCTTGCATTCCCCGCGCCGGCGGAAGGGGTCGCCAAGGCAAACCCTCAGAAGGCGAAGGGCTAGACCCACTCGGTCTGCTTAAGTCCTGGGTTGAAGCAGGACAGGACCCTTCGCTTTTCTGGCGCCTCACGCTTCGAGAGATCCGCGTCGTCCTTGATGGCGTGGCGGTTAGATTGAGACGCGAACACAACGACAGAGCCTGGCTGGCTTGGCACATCGAGGCGCTGGCCCGGCAGAAGAAGATGCCGAAATTGAAAGAGCTGACACGCACCTCCACTGCAAAGCCGAGGCGCCGTCAAACTGTTGAAGAGCAGATCGCCATTGCCCAAGCGTGGACAGCGGCGCTGACGAGGAAGTGACATGGCTTCAGCCACGATAGGTTCGCTTAGAGTTGTTCTCGGCATCGACAGCGCAGCTTTCGACAAGGGTCTTGCCGACGCGATGAAGAGCCTCAAGGGCATCGGCAACTCGATGCAGTCGCTCGGCAAATCCATGTCGCTGTCGCTGACGGCGCCGATCGTCGGCTTCGGAGCGCTGACCGTCAAGACTGCTGGCGACTTCGAAGCAGCGATGAACCGCGTCGGGGCCGCCTCCGATGCCAGCACCGGGCAGTTAGAGGCCATGCGCAAGATGGCGCTCGAACTCGGCTCGGACACGTCGAAATCAGCCTCTGAAGCCGCCGATGCGATGGAAATGCTGGCGAAGAACGGTCTTGGCGCAGAGGACATCCTCGGCGGCGCGGCGGCCGCGTCCATCAAGTTGTCCGAGGCTACCGGTGGAGACTTGTCGACGGCCGCCGATGTGGCCACGAACGTCATGGCGCAGTTCAAGATAGAGGTAAAAGACCTCGGCCGCGTCGTGGACGGCATTACCGGCGTGACACTCGCTTCGCAGTTCGGGTTTCAAGACTACAAGGATGCGCTTGCGCAAGCTGGCGGTGTGGCTGGCTCCCTCGGCGTATCGATCGAGGAGTTCAATTCGGCCGTTGCGGCTACCTCATCCGTTTTCAACAGCGGCTCCGATGCGGGAACCTCGTTCAAGACGTTCCTCACGCGCCTTGTTCCGCAGAGCAAACAAGCTTCCGCAGCCATGGACGAGCTCGGCATCAAGTTCTTCAACGCCGACGGCTCCATGAAGTCGATGGCCCAGATTGCCGAAGTGCTGAAGGTGAGCCTCTCTGGCCTGAGTGACGAGGCGAGAAACGAGGCTCTAAAGGATATTTTCGGCGTCGATGCCATGCGAACCGCCATTGCGCTCGCCGATCAGGGCGCCGCCGGCATCGACAAAATGACCGCATCTGTCTCCCGGGCCGGCTCGGCGGATGAGCAGGCAGCGGCGAGAATGAAGGGCTTCAACGGCGAGATGGAAAAGCTCGCCGGCGCGTTCGAGACCTTGCAAATCGCAATAGCAGACAGTGGGCTTCTGTCTGTGGTTACACAGTTCGTCACCAAACTGGCGGGCTGGATAGATGTTCTCGCCCAGACCAATCCCGAGCTGCTGAAGTGGGGCACCATCGTTGCGGGTCTTACCGCGGCGCTCGGACCTGTTGTGATTGCGCTTGGGGGCATGGCGGCCGCGATCGCGACTATCGGTTTGCCGATCACTGCAGTAGTCGCCGGCATCACGGCCTTGACGGTGGCGGTTGTTGCGTTCTGGCCTGAAATTCAGGCGGCTTGGGAGTGGGTGAAGAGGCTCTTCGATCTCTTCGTTCAGCTTCACACGCAAGTGCTCAACTCCGTCATTCAGAAATTCCAGGAGTTGGCGTCCTCGATCGTCTCGTCGCTCGCAGGCCTCGGGCAGGAGATCATCGCAGTCTTCAAGGCGATCCCGGGCCAGATGATCCAGATCGGTCAGGACATCATCTCCGGGCTGTGGCAAGGCATCAAAAACAAGTGGGAGGAACTGAAGGGCGGTGTTGCCGACATCGCTTCCGGTATCAAGGAAAGCTTCACTGGCTTCTTCGACATCCACTCTCCGTCACGCGTGATGGAGGAGATAGGCATGAACATCATGCAGGGTCTCGGCAACGGCATGAACGATCTTCGCGGAGATGTTGTCGGTGTAGCTGGCGGAGTGGCTAGCGACATCAAATCAACGCTCGGCGGGATAGACACCGTTGGGAAGGGCCTCGGCGACGGCATAAGCGGGATGTTCGACGGTATCGGATCCTCGCTTGCAGCGGCGATCAAGGGAACCAAGGATTGGCGCGACGTGGCGCTCGATGCTCTGCGCAGCATCGGTTCCACCCTCCTGCAATCGATGAATTTCGGTGGTGGTTTCGGCGGCGGCATCCTGAAGGGGCTGCTCGGCGGGCTTGTCGGCTTCGCGAATGGCGGCTCGTTCCAGGTCGGGGGCGCAGGCGGGATTGACAGTCAGCTCGTCGCATTTCGCGCGAGCCCAGACGAGACCGTCAGCATCACGAAGCCGGGGCAGCGTTCTGGCGGCGGAGCTTACGCCCCAGTCTACAATATCGACGCTCGCGGTGCAGACCAGGCGGCGATCGCGCGGCTGGAGCGGGGGCTTGCCGAGCGCGACCGGACGGAAGCCAAGCGCGTGGCTGGATATGAGCATACCCGCTCGACACGTAATACGAGGCCCTGATGGGACGTTTGATCTCGATGCCGAACGGGCTCTGGCCGCGTTCGATGGAGCCGCTATCGGGGCCTCGCGCCGTCGGCGGGGCGGCCAATACCTCGATCGGCAACTTCATGCAGACGGTCGCTGCGCCGTTTGGCGGCTGGCGCTGGCAGTTCGTGTTTCCGGTTTCGAAGGATGCGAAGTTTCGCCGCTATCGGGGCTGGGTGACTGCGCTGCACGGGGGCGCGAACGCGACCCGTGTGCCGTTCGGTGATCCGGACATGATGACGCTGCTCGAGGCGGGAATGACCGTCACGCAGGCGCAGGAGCGGTTCGGGCTTCCCTGGAGCAATGGCGAGACCTGGAGCAACGGCCAGAACTGGCGGGTGACGGCGCCGAATGTGCCAGTGGACGCAGCTGCGGAGCGCGATGCGACGATCATTCGGCTTGCGGACGCGTTCTGGGGCCATCGCCTGCAGATGGGCGACTATCTCGGATTCTTCCCGCTGCACTTCGGGCTCTACACGGTCACCGAAGAGCGGGGCGACGGAGAATATCGCATTTGGCCGCCGCTCCGGAAGGCGCTGACGGCCGGGGACTTCGCGACGCTCTATCCGACCATGGCGATGCGGCTCGAAAGCGAGGATGCGGCGAGCGCCGCGCGCGGCGTCGCCCATGCCGAAGAGGCAAGCGTCACGCTGGTCGAAGTCTTCGACTATGACGTGCGCGACTATTTCGCGGACTGATCATGGCAAACCTGTTTTCAGCCGACGATATGGCGTTCCAGCGCCGGCCGCACATTGCCCGGGCGTGGTTTGCGGATCTCGATCTGCCTTCGGGCCGCTGGCACCTTCACAATGGTGTCGGGCGAAAAACCGTCGGTGGCGTCGAGTGGCGTGGGGTTTCCGATCCCGCCGGCGGGCAGCTCGTTTCCATCAGCGCCGTCGAGGATCCTCGCTTCGGACAGGCGGCGAAGATCGACATCGTCATTGCCGGTGTGAACCTCGATTTCTTGCGCTCGGTGAAGGATCAAGGCAGGCAGATCGAGGGGCGCCTTGCAGATGTCTATTGGTGCGCCTTCGACCAGGAGACGCAGGAGGTCTGGCCGTCAGGGCTGAAGAAGCTTTTCCCTGGCTATCTCTCTTCGCCGAAGATCCGCTGGAGCGGCATCGGCGTGCGCACCGTGGCCTTCACGATCGAAAGCCTCTGGCACTCGCAGAACTTCCCCTTCGGCGGCAAGTGGACGCCGGCGGATCAGCAGGCGCGCTATTCCGGCGACAAGGGGCTCGAGTTCGTCGGCGTCAAGGTGCAGGAGATCATTCGTGGAACCTGATCTTTCCGAACGCTTGCACGCCTTCATCGTCGAGGCGCAGGAAAGCGAAAGCATCTGGGGCGTTTCCGACTGCTCTAAGTGGCCGGCAGCGTGGGTCGAGCAGGTTCATGGCCGCAAGATCAAGCTGCCGCGCTGGAGCAGCCGCGACGAGGCGCACCGGCTGATTGCGAAGGCCGGATCTCTGGAACGTCTCTGGTCTGATGCGCTTGCCGAATTTCGGCTTTTCGAAACCGGCCGTCCGCAGCTCGGCGATGTCGGCATTATCGAGACCAGCCGATACGGTCAGGTCGGCGGCATCTTTGTTCATGGGGACTATTTCGCGTGGCGCGCCGAGACGGGCGTCGCGTTCATCGTTCCCCGCACCATCGTCAAGGCTTGGGCGATTCAATGAAGTCCGTAAGATTGCTGTTTGCCAGCGGCGCATCATTCGTCGCGATGGCCACGCATGCGCATGCGGACCCGGTGTCGCTGATCGCGACGGCGATCCATGGGTTTCTCCTTTCGAGCACGGCGGTCGCCGCGACGGCAGCCGGCACAATCGCGACAATTGCGGCGAATGTGATCGTCGGCGGCGCGTTCGTCGGTCTTTCGCTGATCGGCCGCCAGCGGCAGCCAGGGACGGTCAAGCCCTCCGACGCGAAAGGTACCTTCGAGAGCGGCGAAAGCTCTGTGATCGAGGGGCTCGGTCGTGTGCGCGTCGGCGGGCTCAAGGCTTTCGGCAATACGGATGGTTCGACACGTTGGCGGCTCGTCTGCCGGCTGCAGGGGCCGATCGATGCAGTCGAAGCCTATTTTGTTGGCGGCCGTGAGGTGACGGTCGATCCGGACGGTGATGTTTCCTCGCCGCCCTGGTCGCGCTCCGGCGGCTCCTGGATGAAGTGGGAGGACAAGAAGGGGACCGGAGCGGAATCCGCCTGGCCGGCGCTGCTTAGTGCCTTTCCGGAGCTTTGGACCAGCGCGCACCGCGTGCGCGGTATCGCGCAGTCGCTGGTGACCTTCTTCAACCCGGGTCTCGCCTCCGACAAATATCTCTCGCTCTACCAGGGCGGGGTTCCGGACACGGAATGGGTGGCGCGTGCATCGCTTGTCTACGATCCGCGCGACGAGAGTGCCGATCCGGACAATCCCGCAACATGGGGCTGGAATGAGAACGGAATTCTCAATGCGGTGCATGTTCTGCGCCGAGATCCGGCTTTCACCTCCGACCGTTTCGACTGGCCCCTGATCACCACCCAGGCGGTAAAAGCCGATATCTCCGTGGCTACAAAGACGGGCACGGAAAAGCGGGCGCGCTGCTGGGGCATGTGGGCGTGGGAGGGAGCCCGCAAGGATACGATGGAGGATATCCTTCGGTCGATCGGCGCGGAAATCCGCATGACGGCCGACGGCAAGATCTGGTTTGAGCTGATCGACGATGACCCTCTGGCGGAAATCTCCTTCGAGCCGCGCGACATCATCGATCTCGAATGGATGTCCGGCCCGGAGGCGGTCGAGCGCCCGAATGTCTGCCGGATCAAATATTATTCTCCGGAGCGTAATTACGAGCTCGCCGACATCGACATGACGGGCATTGCCTGGGCGAAGATCGACGACGAGGTGATGCGCTACGGCCCGAAATACCACGATGTCGAGCTTCCCTTCTGCCCTTCAGCGAGCCAGGCGCAGCGGATTGCACGGCGCCTGTTCCTCCAGGCGCGGGCGGATACGGGCGTGGCGGTGGCGAACATGGTCGGGCTCGCCGCATGGGGCCGCTACTACGGCGAGATCGAGCTGCCGGATCTCGGCGATGTGGAGAAGGTGAGGCTTTCGCCCCCGCGCGTCGACGACGGCCGCGGCACGGTGGAAATCCCGTTTTCGGTCTGGCCGTCGCTGCCGGCGTGGAACCCGGCGACGGATGAAGCGGACGCGCCGGAGCCTCTGCCGGAGATGCAATATGAAAGCGATTTGCCAACACCCAATCCGCCGACCTCTGCTTTGCACATCACTTATCCGGTGAGTGGAAACAAGGAATTCCGCATCGGCTATTCGCTGCCTGCCGCAGACTTCAGCACGATCGAGGCAACCTACCGCGCCTATAGCGGCGGCTTGCCCGGCTCCTGGTCCGGCATGAGCGAGCAATCAACATTTGCGTATGTCTCCGCAGATCTGCTTGGGCAGGAGATTGATGCGAGGGTACGCATCTTCGAGGGCGATGATGGTAGCTACTACTCGGACCCGCTTCATACACTGTCTGTCGGCGTCAACAATGCGGCTTGCGGACAGCCGAACCTTATTTCCGGCGGGGCAAGCGGATCGAGCCCGACCGCCTCCCTTGATGTGACCGTGAACGCCGACGAGCTGCGCTGCGCTTCTATTCGGCTCGATCGTCGGCTCGACACGGGCTCCGGCTTTGGATCGTGGATCACGCGCGACGAGCAGGATGTGCGCCCTCTTCAGAACCGAACGTTTACTGACAGCCACATCAGCTTAGGCGGAGATTTCACTGTTGAGTGGCGACTGATCACCAAGACCACCGGCGGCGTCGAGGGAGCGCCTCGCACCTTTACCGTTCACCTAAACCCCACCTGATTTCCCATTAAAATCGGAGAATTCTGAATGTCTCTTTTCACGAAGACGGCAAACGACGTTTTCGCGCCATACAACAGCGACGGCAGCCCGCGCGAGCCCGTGCCACAGGAGGCGCAAGTTTGGGGGACAGAGGTCGAGCAGTCGCTGCTCGCCTTCCAAGCCGGCGGTGGCATCATCTTCGAGACGAAGGCTGAGATGGATGCGGCACTCAACTATGCGGCAAATCAGTCGGCGTGGGTGATGGGCGACGACACCGTCGAGAACAACGGCGTCTACCGCAAGATCGGTGCTTCCGGCGTAGGATCATGGGAGCGGCTTGGAGATCTGCCGTACTCGTTTATTAGGGCTAACGATGTTGGCGCAGGAACACCGAATGCCATTCAGGCGACGACGAGCATTCCCGTCAGCGGCTCCGCGCTGATCTGGATGAACGTCTTTGAAGCGAACACGGCTTCCCCGGTTATCGTCTCGTTCAACGGCGGCTCTGCGCTCACGATCAAGACGAACAGCGGCAACGATGTTGCGGCGGGCGGTCTCGTGGCGGGCATGATCGTGCTCGGTATTGTCTCGGGCTCGACGTTCCGGCTCGTGAGCGACCAGGCGAGCGCTGCGGTACTGGCGGGGTGTGAGGCGGCGAGGGATGCAGCGCTTTCGGCGGTGCCAAATTCATTCCCTTCGAATCGGGCAGCACTGAAATCAATCGACACAACGACGCATGTTGCTGCGTATTTGCGTGAGGCTGGACGCGAGGGGCAGTTCGTCTGGAAGGCCGGGGATTATTCCGCGCAGATCGCTGCCGACCCCCTGGAAGGTTTGTATATTAAAGCGGATGGTGTGCCCTCGGCATCCGGGGCATGGGTCCGCCATGGTGAATGGGCCCTCCAAGGTGGCTATGCTGAATGGTTCGGAGCTGTCGCTGACTATGACCAGGACGACGGCAGTGGCACGGACAACGACGACGCAATCAACGCTGCACTTTCGCTGCTGCCGCGTGTGTTTCTTGCGGGTGGCTATTACCGCATAGCAGATACTGTCGAATTGGGACCGTATCGAAGCCTGGTTTACCAATTCGGCGCGCAAAGCATGCCGGTCGGAGACACGGACTATTTCAAGCTCAATACCCGCGCATGCCTCGTTCCGCGCAACCTTCCGCGGCGCCATGTAATCAACTCGATGATCACGCAATGCGAGCTTTCCGGCGGCGTCCTTGCAAACCCGAGTGCAGCTGAGATTTACACAGTAAGCAGCGCCGGTCGCCTTGCCAATTACCGGATTATGGACTTCACCAACCAGGACGCTTCGGGTGCAACGCGCGCAACGCAGCGCCTGCTATCGATCGCGGTCAAAGGATCTCGTGGTGCAAGCGTCGAAGGCGTGAGCGTCCGCACCACTCGCGCGAACGGCAACTTCGTTTCCGATGCCGCCGACACCGATTTCGGCAACCAATGCGATATCGGCTTCCTCGGTGAAAACGCGTTCTTCGGGAGCTTAAAGAAATCCGTCATTACCTGGGCGTTCAGAGACGCGGCGGTATTGCTCATCACCGACGACGTGACGGGCGATTCTCCGGATTATCACCCGCAAACCGACCGGTTCTTTATTAGCGAATGCCTCATCGAAGGCCATTGCGGTTTTGCGGTGCGTGGGCCGGACAGGGTTCGTATTTCCGCTGTAACGACCACGACAATTCGTGTGAAGTGGTTTAAGTCGCATCGCTTCGCATCGACAGGCAGCATCAACGCGGACGGAAGCGATTACACGTACTCCTCCCTGACCTATGACGCAGGGACGCAGGAACTCGTGTTCGGCGGTCTGTCGGCAGATCCGGTTGCTGCCGGAGTGGCGGTTGGGGACGAACTTATCCGGACGGAGGACACCCGCACGTTTGGTAGCGGCGGGGTTAGTGTGAACAACAGCTTCATTCGCTCAATTTCGCATCCGTCGCTTAAGATTAGTACCGATGGGTTCTTCACCGACTTCTTCGCAATGTCGGGGAGGAGTGTCGAATTGTCTGGCCTTGGAATCCGCGGGGCTATCTTCCACAATACCTACGTCCACGGGCGGGAAGATATTTCCGTTTGGGTACAGGATGGTAACGATGTCTATTTCGCTACCGCAGACTACCACGAGGCGAAATTCCTTGCGGAGGGCGCCGGGAGCAATGTCTCCCGCTTCATTGCGCTTGGGTTTGATGCGAAGGTGGCGCGCGGCATTCCTCAACCGATCGGCAATGCTGGCGACATTCATTTCATCGGCTGGTCGCAAACCGAGGGCGGGACGGATATGCGGCCCACCTACCGCACGGCGTCAAACTATGGGAGGTTTGGCAGCGGCAGCGGGATCAATGACGGATTGTTCGAGCCTTCCCGATGCTCTAACGACACCGGGTACGCGTACGGGAACACAAACTTCGGCGTAGCTCTGGTTCATCGCCTCCCGATCATTCGCGGGACGAACCATGGCTATGTCATGTGTTCTCCGTTCCTTACACCAGTTCACTCCATTGATAGCTCTTACCGGCAAGCCTGGGGAACTGGTCAGTGGTCCGTCGCCGCCGATCTGCCGTATGCGTTCAACTTCTATTTCGGCGCAAATTCCATCGCCAACCTCGCTAACACGTCATCGACTTCGATTGCCGCGTGGCGGGTGGAAAATACTGCGGGCAACGCCTGGTATGGCGTCGATGTCGACGGCTTCGGCGTTTTGAGGAGCAATGGCGTTTCCCGCATCAAATTTGGCCCCAACAAGCTGAATCCAGCTACGGACAGCAACATCGATCTCGGGATAGCTGCTACGGGACGCTATCGAGATCTCTTTCTACTGAACGCCCCAACGGTGACCTCCGAGGCCTCTGATAAGGTCTGGCGTGGGGGCCTCACTGCGGTGGAGTTGCGCGTGGCTCGCAGGCTTTCGTCCCTGATCGGCTTGTTCCAGTGGAAGGACGCCATCGCTGAGAAGGAGCCCCAAGGGAAAGTCGCAAGGCTCCACGCAGGCGTGACTGCACAGAGCGTTGTGGCTGCCTTCGAGGCCGAGGGCCTTGACCCCTTCGAATATGGGCTCGTTGGCCTGGACGCATGGGAAGAACAAGCGCCCGTCCTTGACGAGGAAGGCAACGAGGTCCAACCCAGCATCAAGGCTGGAAGCCGCCACAGCCTAAGGCCCGACGAGCTGTGGGCGTTTATCGCGGCGGGCTTTGAGGCGAGGTTGCAGGTTTTGGAGAAGGAACAGTGAAGAGGTTTTCGCCTGGAGATACAGTAGCGTGGTTGATGCCCATTGACGTATACGAAGGCATCGTCGTCGTGCAGCGCGCCGACTTTGTTGAAATGAAGCCGATAATTGGCCCGAATGACAAGGTTCTCGAAGACAGTGAATTTATTACTGCCGATCGCTTGAACCTCATCAGCCGGCCGTAAAGCCGCGTCAATCCCCTATGTCGGCCTCTTCGAAGGCTGAGAAGACCAGCCAGGATACTTGTCCATGTAGCAGTCGGCTTGAAGCTCGGCCATGGCGGCGATGTGGCTTTCTGGGTACCCTCTCGCTCGGAACCACTCTGCATTCTCGCGGAGCCGGATAATTACTTCCGGCTCATTTGCTCCATGGAGGCCGAAGATCTGGTTAAGATCGCGATCCTTAACTGGGGCCGGCCTACCTCGGCGGAAGTATCGGAAAGCGTCACGAACTTTCATGCTGCATCCCTCAGGTGCTTGATGCCTTGGTAGGCTGGGACGACCAGCCAGGGTACTGATCGATGCACAGATCGGCCTTCAGTTGGAGGAGAGCCTCTATGTCGCTCTCGCAGTAGCCGTGATTGCGGTAGAACTCTTTATGCTCGCGGATCCTCGCCATCACCTCGGACTCCCATCCATCTGGGTTTCGGATGTATTCGAGGAGTTCTGATCCGGTCAATTCAAGTTTTCTGACTCGCTCCGTCATTCTGCAGCCTCGCGCGTTGGGGCGGTTTCTCTCCGGATATGCTCTGCCACGCGGTTGCTTCTGTACGTCATTCCGAATCTCCTTCGCTAATCGGACCGAGAAAACTCTGGATGATGACTCAACAATTTTCTTTTTTAGAACACGGGCGCGCGCTCGCCAACGCTGGCGGTTTCTAGAAAGGGGTCTGACGAGTTGTGGTCATTCCACACGAGGTCCACAAGGCTACGTTTGTTCAAAAGGTGATGATATAACGTCATGTGTCGGTTAATAACCTCGGTCCACGTGGGTGCACTGTGCACCTTATTGGCTCCTTTTGCCAGAGTGTCATAGTTGCCGTCGCGGTTCGTCGCCCAGTCAATAATTCGTTGTGCGTCTCTATCAGCACGGCCGGTGAGGTGAATGCCGTTCATGCCATCAAAGATCATATCTGGGACCATGCCGATCTTAGTGCAGATGACCGGCGTTCCGGACGCTACGGCCTCTGGGATGTTCGCGGGGCCACCTTCAAACGTGCTGCACATGAGCAGAGCGTCAATTTCGGCATAGACGGAGGGAAAAAGTCGATACGGCATAATCTCGTGGCACTCGACTTCGAAGCCAAGATTGCTCATGTACAATGAGTCCTTCGATCTGCCTTCGCCGACCAGAATAAATCTGAAGCGCTCGGTCGGGAGACGATCGAGAAGTTCATAAAAGAGGACCTCGCCCTTGAAGCGTCGGGGGTATCTCTTTGAAATCATACCGATCTGGACTTTGCGCGATGAAGGGAAAGCCTTTGGCTTGCTCTTCGTGAACAGGTTTTCATCGTAGCCGTGAGGAATGACTACGGTGTTTCGATAGCCAAGCGCAGCCAATTTGCTCTGCTGGATGGAATTCAGGCAGACAATGGTGCTGGCTTCTCGATACCTGTCCGCAAAGCGGTCGAATCTGACGAATGGGTCTATATCGTCCAGGTCGTGGTGCACCGTTACGACGCTGTTCGGCTCTAGCGATTGCTCCATCTGCGGGCGATGGTAGTGGTATATGTCTGCGTCGTCGATCGGCTTCTCGCTGATGACGATCGCAGCTTGGCCGGAATCAATGAAGCGCCGGAAGATGTCGGAGAAGATGCGGCTGGACTTGTCTTCGCTCACAACGAAATTGATCTTCATGCTGTCAGCTCCTCTCTTCTGACCAAGTAGATGTGACGCTCAATTCGTGCTGATGCGTATGGACGTGCTTCTGCGGCCGATAGGGGGTGAGCCTCTGGAGAAGCTTATTCCTCCCAGAGTTGTCGGTATTTACCAGGTGCGTCTGGATCAGGGTCGCCAGATACGTCTCGAAGGCAGTGAATTCGTCCAGAGACAGAGTTCCGCGCAAAGACCCCGAATTTATTGCTAGGGCAGCATCGCGCGGAGAGGTGAAATTGCTCGTAAACCCGCCGTTGTCGTAGAAAGCGCCCCCAACGACCACGGGCTTCAGACCTTCGACAGCAGCCTCTAGGGCGGATTGGGAGCACAGAGTTATCGCATACGTCGAGACTCGGAGTAGTTGGTGCAGGTTCCAATCGGCAACGATCATTAGCCGCGCTCTTTTCGCCGCTGGCAACGTATCCGCCCAGGATCGCAGCGCATCCTCGGTATAAGGAGTAAGCAGGTTTTGCTTCTTCATTTCCCAAGGATGGGCCTTGAAGATGACAAACGAGTCGTCGCGATCGAGTAGCGTGCCAATTAGCTCCTTGTAAGCCGGTATCGAGGAGAGGATGGAACCCTTGCCGCTGATGAGTGAAAAATCATTCACAACCTGCCCAAGGATAACCGATATGCGCTTTCCTCTGAGCGAAGCGGGTAGGGCGCCTGGGACTGGCTGGATAACGTTCTTGTTCTTCATGTTGCGCATCTTGTTGAATGCGCGGATGACCTCTCTATTCCGCCTGTCCTGGTCCTCGATGGCCGGCAGGAGGGAGCGGAAGAAGGTTGGCTGGTTTATGCGGGAGTTGTTCGCAATAGGCTTGTAGCGCTCCTCGAAAAAATAATCGTAGCCAGTGGCGAAAGACTCAAGGACGAAGCACTTCGCCTGAGTGTACGTTAGGAGCTGCAACAACGTGCGGCCGTAGATATAGGACCCAGAGAATACGACGGCGGCATTGAATCGGTTAAGACCATCCATTCCTCGCCAATAGTCAACCCAGAATGCAGCAGCTGCGCAGCAGTTCAGAAGAGTTTCTCTATTGTTGTCCCACAACCGATCAAACAGGACATCGAAGTCTTTCGACACCGGCTCGTTCTGCCAGTGGTCCTGCATAACTACGGCGCTGAGCGCTTCGTCGAGTGCACATGTTGCAATGTCCACGCTGTGGTATTGCCACTCTCTCAGATCTTCTTTGCTGAGCTGAGACACGATCTCGATATGGGCGGCAAGCTGATCCAAATACTGGTCATATACGCCGCATGCCTTGATCAGATCCGCGTAAGAACTAGACCTGCTGACGCCGATCTTCACGTTCACCTTCTTATCTTTCAGGATGCCGAAGAGTGACGTGAAGTTGCGTTCGTTTATGTGAAAATCGTCAGCCCGCAAGACCTTGATAGAAGGAACCTGATGTACGCCTGCGGGGCCGTTCTGAGGCTTGGAAGAAAGATTGAGGGCGGCTTCCAGATCCCGTTGTAGTCGATTTACCTTAAGCCGCGTGTCGCGTAGCTCTACGATGCTCTTCAGGTAGCCGATGATCTTCTTCATGTGATCCTCAAGCCGTGTAGGGGGCGTCTGCAGCTTGCATTGCCGCGCCCGGTAACATGTTTGTTGCGCCGCGTTCGTTATCGTCTGCGGGGGCGCCAGGCAATCCCTCAATTTTCAGGGGCCGCTGTCACCAGTTGACGAAGAAGGCGCGCAAAAAAACAGCTCGCGCACCTTGCTTTGCGAGGGAGTTACTGCCAGTTCGCGATTGCGCGGACAGCAGCCTCTTCGCCCCGTACGCCAAGTGTCTCGCCGATGAACGGCATCAAAGACCGCCGCCAATGGCCGATGAACTTGATAGACCCACGGCGAATGAAGATCGATCTGAACCCCGGGAACAGTTCGAAAATCGTATAGATGTCGATCGACTGTAGATGGTTCGTGCCTTGGATGTTCTGCTCGTTGTAGGGGAAGGAGAAGACTGCCTCATCGACATTCGCTAGAACGGTGCGCTTGAAGTATTCGAGGTCGGCATCGTTCAAATGCTCGATTACCTCGAGCGCCACCAGAAAGCTTTTTGGCTTTATGGCCTTGGCTATTGCCGGCAAATCGTTGGTGTGCTGCAGCGCTAGATTTTTTGTTGATTTGAAGTGGTGACGGCCGAAGTCCAACGCATCCTTGCTGTTGTCTAGTCCAACGAACTTGAGATCAGGGCGAGAAGTCGCCAGATAATTTAAGCCAACACCGATCCCGCAGCCCATTTCGTAAACCGTGCCAGACGAAGGCAGAAGCTCCTTAGCCCTCTCATACCGGAAGCGGATATACGGGGCGACTTGCGACCATTCGGTTTTTGTCGTGCGATTTTGACCCTGTGCCTTCTTTGCGTCCACCTGCATATGCACCCCCCAGACGTGCTTTGTTATGGAGTTAACGATTGCGTCGTCGATGGGCCGCGGCCCAGTCTCAAGCGCCGGCGGTGTTAATAGCCGCGCAGCAAGGCGCGAGTCCAGACACGAAATACTGCTGAAAGGGCCCCATGCGGTGTTTTCAATCATCCGCGATTTGGTTGGTCAGCCGCTCTACCAATCTCTCAACTTCGGCGCGCTTCCTTTCCGAGGTGATCCGATCGAAATCGGCGGCTACCTTAAGCGCGGCGGCACTGTAGCCCGTTGTTTTCTTTACACCCACGTCGACCCCGGCAAAGAGCTTAGTGATGCTGCATCGAAGCGCCCTTGCGGTTTCAGCAAGCCTGCTCGCCGAAATACGATCTGCGCCGGTTTCGTATTTCTGCACCTGCTGGAAGGTTACGCCGATCAACTCGCCTAGTTGTCTCTGGCTCAGCCCTCGGCTCTCTCTAACCCAACGGATATTCCGACCGACCATCACGTCGATCTCGTTCCGCTCGTTTTCTGGCTTCATGTCGGCCTCAGTCTTCCGGTTGCGTCCACGTCGGCAAAGCTGACGCGACAGCCGCCGACTTGCAAGTTGCTACTCCTATTAGACAAAAGGAAAGATACATGGCTCGGGAAACTCTTCCCGTCGCCCTCGAACTCGTGTTCGGGGATGAGGGCGGCTATTCAAATCGCAACACGGATCGAGGCGGGCCGACAAAATACGGCATCACGCATAGGACCTTGGCGGCGCACCGCGGGGTGAAGTCGGTGACGGCCGACCAAGTGAAGGCGATGAGCCGCGAAGAGGCCGTCGACATCTACCAGCGTTCTTTCTGGCTACAGTGCGGGGGCGATCTCCTCCCGCCCGGCCTGGATTATGCGGTGTTCGATTTCGCGGTGAACTCGGGACCGGCGCGCGCGGTCAAGTCCCTACAGAGGGTCGTTGGCGTGCGTGAGGACGGCCACATCGGCGAGCAGACGCTTGCGGCCGTGCGGAAATTCGAGGGCGGCGTGAGCACCCTCATCCGCGCCTATTGCGATGAGCGCATGCGCTTCCTCCGATCTCTCAGCAATCCAAGCACCGGCTTCCCGGTCAACGGCCGGGGCTGGACCATTCGTGTCACCGGGAAGGATCCGAGAGGGTTGTGGAAGGATCAGCCCGGCGTGATCGGCAACGCGTTGCGCCTGGCGGCCGACGCGAGCGGCCAGACCGTGGAGAAGCCGCAGACCCCGCCTGAGGCTGGCGCGAAGGCCGACAGCCGCGATACCGGCCTTGGCGAGGTGCTGAAAAAGCCGGAAGCCTGGGGCCCGATCGGCAGCATTCTCACGGCCGGCGGCGCGATCGTGGCCGGGAGCGGCCCGGTTCAATGGGCGCTCGCCGCGATCATGGTCGCCAGCGCCGGCGTCGGGCTCTGGTATTTCGTCCGCCGGGTGCGGGAGGCGGGCTGATGTTCGGGCTGCTCGACTGGGCGAAGATCGGGGCCGGGGCGGCCGTTGGCGCGGCGCTCATGGTTGCCCCGGCTTATTTCAAAGGGAAGGTTGCGGGCCGTGGCGAAGCTGCCGTGGCCGCCCTCGAAACCTCCGTCAAAATCCTCCGAAGGAAAGGCGAGATCGATGCTGAAGTGTCTAGGTCTGACGCTGCCTCTCTGTGCGCTGATTACGGGTTGCCAGACGACGAGCAAGCAGAATGCATGCGACGGGTTCGCGCCGCTTCGGCCGAAGCTGGAGACGACGGTCTACATCCTCCAGAACGACCGGCCATTCGCGAACGGAGTGGCGGCCCATAACCGCATGCTGCGTTCGCTTGGCTGCGGCAAGTAATCATCTATCCGGCATTGCATACGAGGGCAGGGGATTGGCCAACGAAACCGAAGAGAAAACCATCGTGAAAACTCCAACGTGGAAATTCGAGTGGAACCTAAACACCCTGGTGATCCTATTCGGCTTCGCCGGCGGGCTCGTGGCATGGGGCGCGACATGGGAGAGGGTGAACGCCAACCAGGATTCTCAGGCTCAATCGATCGATCGCCTCGACAAGCGTCTGACTGCGGCGGAAGTCTCCCTCCGGCAGATCGACAATCACGAGCTCCGGATCTCGGCGGTGGAGAAGCAGGCGACCGAGGCGGCCACTTCGATGAAGGCCGTCGAGAGCACGCTCAACAGCCTTTCCATCGATACGCGTGTGATGCGTGAGATACTGCAAAGGATTGAGGCGGGTCAGCGCGACGGCGCGCAGCTGCGACCATGAAAGGCCAAAGCGGGCTCCAGCGATCTCGGCTGGGGCGGCTCGCGGTCTCCGTCGCGGTCATCATCCGGCCACCATCCCGCCAGTCGTCACCAAGCGCCTCTTTCGCCTGCTGGCCGGCGAGCCGGTCCAAGAGCTGCTGCAGTAGCTGATGCTCCGTGATGCCGCTTTCGTCGGGTAGGTATTCGGCGATGTCTTTTTGGCAATCCCCAAATCAGCTGTTTCATTTTCAGCGCGTCGGCCATGATGTGCCTCTGTTTCGGCGACTAAAAAGAGTGCCCGCGCCAGGTGAGGTCGCGGGCACTTCCTAACAGGTTGGGGGACCTGAATGCCGAATTGCTCGGCATCATGATAATTCCTCGGTGCCCGCCTTTGTTCCCAAGGGTTTACGATCTGGTACGCATCCGTTCCTCGTCGTCTAGCATGCATTGCAGGTCCTCCGGCACCATGCCAAGCCATTCGCACCTCAGGACAGCTTCGTAGCATTCCTCGGCTTCAAGAGCCGCCGTCCTTGCCGAATCTGCCTGACCGTTCGGGCGTTTCCATCTGCTCGCGTTCTTTGCCCAGTTCCAGCACATGAACCAGTTCCACCACCCCATATGGTACCAGTGAATATGTGCGAATTTCCGCTCCCCATCGAAGCCGGTAAAATGTCTCCGGTGGTCCGGCCATGTCTGCCGCCATTTGTATTTCGGGTTGGGGAGATCGGACATGGCTGATCCTCCTCGTTTGAGGTTGCAACTGTGCCTCACGTCATGGGAGAGCCCGAACCGCCATCGAGCATGTTCCTAATATGTTCTCTCAGCCGAAAGAGTCAATTCGGCTTTTCGCGGGCCTGTGCGTTAATGGTCCATGGCCAGAGCATCCTCAAAGAAGCCCCGCGATCTCCCTCCTACTGATCCCATGCCAGCGCGTGTTGATCCTTGCCTCGCCACGCTCGTCGACAAGCCGCCAAAGGGGCCTGATTGGGCCTACGAGGTGAAATGGGACGGGTATCGAATTGCCGTGCACATCGAGCCCACCCGAGTACGGATACTAACGCGAGGCGGTTATGACTGGTCCGATCGTTTCCCGTCGATCGTTGACGACGCTCGGCGGCTGGCCGTGCAGACGGCAATCCTTGACGGAGAAGCTGTCGTTCTCGACGACCATGGCCGATCTGACTTCGGCATGCTGCAGCGGGCCCTCGGGCGCTTGCCGTCGGCGGTCGAAGTCGGCGCCATCGTCTTCTATGCCTTCGATCTCCTCTACCTCGACGGCCGCGACCTGCGCCGCCTGCCGCTGCGCGAACGCCGGCGGCTGCTCGAGCCGCTTGTCGTCGGCCGTGAAGGGGCGGTTCGTCTTTCGGAGGAGGTGCAGGCCGATGGCGACGAGTTTTTTCGGGTCGCGTGCGCGCACGGCCTCGAAGGCATCATCGCCAAGCACGTCGAGAAGTCCTACCGCTCGGGCCGGGGCGAGTGGTGGCAGAAGATCACCTGCAAGCGGCGTGATAGCTTCGTCATCGTTGGCTTCGAGCCATCGACTGTACCTGGTCATCTCGGCCGTCTGCTGCTGGCGGCCCGCAAAGACGGCGAGCTCGTCTACGTCGGCGGCTGCGGTACCGGCTGGTCAAACCAGCTTTCGCGGGAGCTCCGGAAGTTGCTCGAGGGCATGGCAACGAAATCGCCGGCCGTGGCCCTGAGGAGGAAAGGCGCCGTCTTCGCCGAGCCCGTCCTGGTGGCCGAGGTCGAGTATCGCGCCTGGACGGATGATGGGAAGCTGCGGCACGCGTCGTTCAAAGGCATCAGGCCGCGAGAGGATGACGCGACGGTGTTTGAACTTATCTAACGGGGCGAGATTGCTCCCGACCCGCTATTCGATTTTCCTTCTTACCTGCATCGGAGAGCGCGTAACGATCTCCAGCGGGGCGATCTCAGGCCGCGCCGCGTCGAAAACCCTGGTGTTGCAAAGCCAATAACTCTCCACCGCTTGCTCATCGGTCATGTTGTCGTTTGGTGGAAGGCAAAGGATGAAGCCTTGGTGAACGGCATAGGCATCGGCGTCGAAGCCGATTTCGTAAATGGCCTGCCCTCGATGATGAGTGTCGCGATACCAGCGCGCCTCATCGATGGTCGAAAAGCAAAAGTTGCTTTCCAAACGAGATGGCTTCTTCGGATGAGCCCTGCAGCGCTGGACTTCAAGGAGTTGCTCGGTCGCGAATCTCGCGTGCGCGCGGCCAAAGCGTGCGAGTACGCTTCCCCACCGACCAGGGGCTACTATGTCCCCGACGTTTAAGCGACGTTCTGTCACGTAGAAGCCTTGGCAGGGATATTGTCCATCCGGGAGGGGTTGCATTGAGGTGCTGCCGTTCGTTTGTTTGATTCGATCACATTCACGATATCAATCTGGCTTTCTCACTTGCAATCGGGTCACCGAAATTCGAGAACGTTCGGGAAACGGCATTGGCTAACCCTTCCGGTAGCCGATTGTTTTTCCACGCTCTTAGCAGTCCCTCCGGGACTGTGACCGCGACCCTAACCGGGGCAATGCATTCTAAGGACATCGCAACGAATATATCACCGCCTTTAGATCCTGCTGCACGTCATAAATTTGGCATGCCAGATCGGCGATCATTTCAGGCGTGATTGAGTTCAGCCGCATAGACGTGGTGATCTTCTCGCGCCTGTACTCCTTGCTCAGTGCGTGCACAACAACTGCGTCACCTGTCTCATGTATTCCGACTTCCACCGCGTCATGGATCGCGCGATGCCGTTTCATTCTCAATGATGCATACCTTTCAACTACGTCTTCCGCCCGTTTCCGCAAATCAGTATCGCAGATCAGTGACAAGCGGTTTCGAATAAACGCGCAAGCGTCTTCATTCCAATGACGAAGCCGGTGCGCCGCATCGCCCTCTGACATCTGATCTGGCGAGCCTTCGAAGGGGATGTTAGCGCAGAGGGTTATCAGTGCGTCTTCAGCATGGGCGGACTGCATCGCAAGATGGCCAATCGGCTCAATGAAGGGCGCGCGGTATACGTCGACAGGTGGGAACCGCAAATTAGATCTCCGTTTGCGTTAACCGACGGCGCTTGTCTCACGCCATGGGGTTTCCATCAGGCTGCCGCCAGCTGCGGCCACGCGAACACAATGCTTTCGAGGAACTGCTGCCGGCGCTTCATTTCGGCGCCATCACCGTATCGCGGCCGGCCGAACTCGTGTCCCATGAGATCGGCTTGCATGCGGTCGGAGCAGCCTGCATTTTCAATCCTGTCCTGGAAGCTGTGCCGCAGCGAGTAGACGGTGTGGTCATCGGAGGGCATCAGGCCATTGTTGCGCATGACCTTGTTGATCAGCGCTGAGGCTGAATCCGACTTGTCCTGGTACTTCCCGAAGCCTTGTGGACGCTGGCGCATTGCCCACAATGAGACGCCGACCAGTGGCACGCGTCGGATTGAATGCTCGGTCTTTTGCCGCCGATCGGCGCGCTCGGCGATTTCGATATGCGGCACTTCGGCATCGAGGCGGATGTCTTGCGGTCGGAGATTGCAGATCTCACCGAGCCGCGCGCCCGTTTCGACCATCGCATAGACGATGAGCCGCGCATCTTCGTCGAGCATGTCCATCGCGCCGGGCGCGAGAATCTTCTCGGTGATCCACTGATCGGGGAAGGGCGGGCGCCTGCCGCCCTTGGTCGCGTTCGTCTCCTTGATCCGCGCCTTCTCCCAGACCGCGTGATAATTCGTGTGCAGGGCGCTATCGATCGGCGTGAGCATGCCCATGATATCGCTGAAGGAGCGATTGGCGCTGTCGGCGGTCAGGCCTTCGCTGATGATCTTGCCTGTCCACCACTCCCGAAATTTCAGCACGTCTGCCCGAGTGATCGCGGAGAGTTCGAGATCGCCCATCACGTCGATCGCGTATCGCAGCGCACGCTCGCGCGAGACCTTGTGTTTCCGCATCTGGTTCTTCGACATGCCGGTGAGCCCTGCGGCATTGTGCCGCTCGTAGAGTGACCAGACGTTGCTGAGCCTCGGCGACGGCTCGTCCACGGTGCCCGCGATCGCGTCGACGACGATTTGAGAGCGGTCCATGTTCTCGGCCACGACGGCAAGGCGTCGCTCCAGCTCGTCGAGGGGCAGAGCCGCGACCTCTGCTGCTGGCTTGTATGAAAAGCCGAGCGACTGCGCGAGCTTCACGGCCGACTCGTAGCGGGCAAAAGCCGACTCGTTGTCGTTGCCGGCGAGCAGCGCGCGCCAGAAGGTCTCCGCGGCGTCGTGGACCGCCTGTGCCTTCTCCAGCGCCTCTTTCAGGCTCTTCGTCTTGAGCGACTGCTTGATGTGCGTCCGCTTATCCAGGTGGGCGACTTCGGTCGGGATGCGGCGATAATAGCGGTAGATGCCGCTTGCGGGGTGCTTCACCACATACCGCGATAGATCTTCAGATCGCATGAAATTGCCGCTTTTCCGGTGCCCTGTAGTCCAGAATGTAGCCAAAATGTAACCAAAAAGGCAAGGCAGCACCGAACCCTTAGAGGCGTGGTGCGTTTACATGATCGGCTAAGCGGTTGAAAATACTCAAAGAAAAAGCCCCGCACCGTGAGGTGCAGGGCTTTGGAAACTGGCTCCCCGGGCCGGATTCGAACCGGCGACCTATCGATTAACAGTCGAGTGCTCTACCGCTGAGCTACCAGGGAT
>Ga0228711_1000732_pt1 | contig 43380 bp, 22 predicted proteins | sample MedpolnodulmetaG_2_FD_177996 | JGI IMG/M metagenome (GOLD analysis project Ga0228711, IMG submission 177996) | Root nodule microbial communities from Medicago polymorpha collected in Santa Monica, California, United States - brown nodules | ecosystem: Host-associated > Plants > Roots > Nodule...
CTCTCTCTCTCTCTCTATCTCTCTCTCTCTCTCTCTCTCTCTCTCTCTCTCTCTCTCTCTCTCTCTCTCTCTCTCTCTCTCTCTCTCTGTGTGTGTGTGTGTATTTTACCATTCTAATTCTCTTTTCGCGGGAAAAAACATATATATCTATTTAACTTTACATCTTCGAGTGTGCGGACTACAAGTCCAAGGAGTTTGATTTCATTGGAACTGTCTCTTTCCAACTGCAGATATTTTCTTTTTATATAATCTTTAATAGACTTTAACTCATGATCCTCGTTATTACTTATCACATATGGCGTTGTATTATATTTAAAAACACGTCGACGTTGACTTCATTTCGGTTCCATCTCATTCCATTAAGATCTTTCCTTCTTGACATAATTTATCAATATTTCATAAGTTTCAAGTACCTGATTAGTTCTTCTGGAACTAATAAATCAATTATGTCAGAGGACTCTTTAGAGTTTATATATCCTCGTTTGGGTTATCATTCCTTTAAGCTCATTTTCTTATTCGAGACTTTTTATATTTGGAACCGATTGATCTACCATGCTCCAGGCACGGTTGAGAATCATTTGCATATTAGATTATCCGACAAGGACATCTATTTCATTTGGAGCATTACCAGCTGATATTTAATTTATTTACCTTTGCAAATGAGTTATATTTTGAGGATCAAGACGAGACAATAATATTTTCTTTCAAATAATTTATTTGAACTTCAGGTTCATATTTTTAGCTGCTTATTATCTCCCCCTGATATTGGGAAAACTAATCCATCAATTGATAATCAGCCTACTGGGTTGTAAATAAGTTGGCTCAACACAAATAATGATAGATGGAGATTCATATCAAATATATTTTTCTAATATTCTTTCAAGATTTATCTTAGTGCATTATATTAGAGCAATTGTGATATACACAACACATCCAAAATTCACTTCGATGAGAAATGTTAGGTTGTTAACTTAAAACCAATGATAGATTAAAGGGGGGGACATATATAGAGTAATGTGTTAGCTTGATGGAGATCAATATCTCAACATACAAGATTATTGACTCACAAAATAGAGTTTATAAGACATGGTCTCCAACCAAACTAAAGTTTATAAGGTATGATCTGATAAGTATCAATCATACAATTAACTTTAGACAATATTAAAGATGAAGAATATGAGAGCTTTGTGTATTATTCTTCTCAAGTGTATTCTCTACATTGAGATATAAGTCCTATTTATAGGACACAAATGTGGTAACTTACAAGTACATGAAGAGCCATAAGACTAAGCGCCATTAACAATTAATATTGACATTCACTATTAGGAGTTAAGAAACATAGAAAGCCTATGGAATATGAACATCCACATCATAATAATATTATTCATAACAGATTATGTTTAACAAAGTATTACTTTTTCCACCCTATGATATTCTAGCGCGCCCTGCGTTTTTTCATAAAATGCTCTTGAAGTTTCCAGATTTTATAATCCGGAATGGGTTTTCCTTTGTTAAATGGTGAAAAATGAGTTGCAGGTTTTTTCCGAATTTTGTAATCCGGAAATCTCAAAAAATAGGGCGCGTTATATGATTTGTTCGGATTACATAATCCGAACACCCCCTAAACACCATTTCTCAAGGGAAAAACAGTTCGGATTATATAATCTGAACTGTATCAGCACAAATTTAAAATATGTTTGTAACATGGATAATTATTTTAGGGAACAATATTAATCTTCCTAACTCCCATCATTTTGTTTTAAGTCATTGTTACATGTTCTTAGTAAAAAATCAGGTTTTTAGGCTACTTGATCGGATTGCTCCGAAACTTTCCGAAAGTATACAAATTTAATATCATATTCATATAAGTTTTTATAACAAGATGATGGATTATGCATCTAATTGTATCCAAGGCCCAAAGTATACAAGTGAAAAGAAAAATATCGGGTAAACGGATAAGTTTCCGGGTCAAACATTTTACACTTGCACGATACAAAACACCAACGCCATTGCAGCTCTGAAACTAGAACCCGATAAACCCTAAACCTCAACACTCCCAAACCAAGCACTACATTTTCAAATTTTGGATTTCAAATCCATGGCTGTTAACGACGCTGATCAATCTCACAAAGCTCACAGAACTCGTCAAGCTGGTCCCAAGAAGAAAACCAAATCCAAGAAGAAGCAAGATGGCGATGGTGATGATGGTCAGATTATGCAAAACCCTAAAGCTTTTGCTTATTCTTCATCTAAAAAAGTTAAGAAATTGCAATCACGCGCCGTCGAGAAAGAACAGCGTCGCCTTCATCTTCCCATTATTGATCGTAGTTATGGTGAACCACCTCCTTTCGTTATCGTTGTTCAGGGTCCTCCCCAGGTGTGGATTGTGTCATATTTTTTTTTAAGTTTTGATTTTGATAATGATTTTTTTGGTTAATTGAAGTTAAAGTTTGTATTTGTGTATTGGGTTTGATTGATTTCAGGTTGGAAAGTCGCTTTTGATTAAGTCTTTGATTAAGCATTACACTAAGCAGAACTTGCCTGAAGTTCGTGGTCCAATTACAATTGTATCAGGTTAGTAATGTTACTACATGCTCATCAACATAAGTGCTTAAGCATAATAAGCTATTTTTCTCTAGTAGATTTGGGTCCTGCTTGGATAAACAATTTAATTAAGTGATTAAAGCAGAAACACTTACCACATAAGTGCTTATGCATAAGCTATTTCTGTAACACTATAAAATAAAGTCGAGTTATGTTCATGAAAGATATAAGCTGTTTTCATAAGCTATTTTGGAGAAATTATGAAAACAAGCTGATAGCAACTTCATAACAGATCATAAATTGTTTTTATAATTTTTTCTAAATCATAAGTGTTTATGCCAGTTGATAAGCTCAAACAAACCAATCCAAACAGGCACTAAATTTGGGTCCTTTTTTATATAACCAACTTATTTAAGCTGTTATAGCATAAGCACTGATCATATCGATGTTTATGCATAAGCTATTTCTATAACATAAGGTAAAATAAAGTAAAATTTTGTTGATAAGTGTGTTTATTTCTCTAGTAGATTTGGGTCCTGTTTGGATTAACAATTTAATTAAGCAATTATATCATAAGCACTTACCATAAAAGTGCTTATGCATAAGCTATTTCAATAACAAAAGGTACAATAAAGTTAAGTTGTTTTCATAAACTATCCAGCAAAGCTTATGAAAATAAGTTGAAAACAACTTATTTGATATATTGTATTGTACTCCATCCGGAATGAAATGTAAGCAAAAGTGGTAGTTGAAATGTCAATGCATGTGGTTAAAAATTTAGTCCACATATTTCAAATTTTCAACTACCCTTTTTGCTTATATTTCATTGCGGAGGGAGTAAGTTGTTTCTCTGTACACGTTCTTTTATGGTTGGGTACTCAGATTGGAATTAGAAGGAAATGTTTGATCACTTGTCTCAGGAAAGCAAAGGCGACTGCAGTTTGTGGAATGCCCGAATGATATCAATGGCATGATAGATGCAGCCAAGTATGCTGATCTAGCACTTCTTCTTATAGACGGAAGTTATGGTTTTGAAATGGTGAGTTCTCAATTAAAATTACAGGCTTGTGAATATGGTTTATACCCACGTAACCGTGTCACTTCGCTTCCAATTAATTTTTCATACCAGATTCTTTGTTTTTAAGGATTTTAATTTGCTTGCAGGAAACATTTGAATTTCTTAATATTTTGCAAGTTCATGGGTTCCCAAAGGTCATGGGGGTTCTTACTCATCTTGATGGATTCAAGGATGTTAAAAAGTTGAGGAAAACAAAACAACGACTCAAACACCGGTTTTGGACCGAAATATATGATGGAGCTAAATTGTTTTACTTATCAGGCCTTATTCATGGAAAGTAAGTGGTTACTTGAACTCTGTTTTTTGATTATATTGTTTCTTCTTTTACACATGCGGGTTAATATTTGTTTTCTAATCTTTGGTACAAGTTTTACTTCATAATATTGTCTTTCCTAACTGAAGGTATGTCAAACGTGAAGTTCACAATCTTGCTCGATTCATATCAGTCATGAAGTTTCATCCTCTATCTTGGCGAACTTCCCATCCCTATGTTCTGGTGGATCGTTTTGAAGATATCACTCCTCCTGAACAAGTGCATGCAAATAATAAATGTGACAGAAAAGTCACACTTTATGGCTATCTCAGAGGTTGTAATTTGAAAAAAGGCAATAAGGTGTGTTCAACAGTTCTACTATGTTGTTGCGTTTATCTGATATTAAGATTCACTATAATCTAGAGCTTTAGGTGATTGCAACAATAGTGCCCTCAAATGATACCTGCGATCGATTTGGGCAACAAGTTGGAGATTGGTTTTCCTCCTTTAACAGGAACAAATCCATGCTTTATTTTTCTTCTTCTATTGTATTGTATACCCGTCACTTAATTGCATAAATAGAGAGAAATAGTATAACAAATATGCAGTGTCAATTCCTATACCCGTTAGTTGCATAAATAGAGAGAAATAGTATAACAAATGTGTAGTGTCAATTCATGCCCTAATTTAATTTTTTTACGTATGCACTCTAGTAGATAGTAACCCCTCGGGAAAATATCTAAGAACCCTCAAAGTATGTAGATTATATAAAAGGAATTCAGTTATGTTACTGTTTCACACTTTTACTATTTTATCTCAATGTTGGTTAGAATTTCGTAATTAACTTTGACCACCTGTTGAGTGATATGGTGATCAGTTGGTGCTTAAAGTGCTGACCCCACCCCCAAAAAATATATATTCATAGTCTGATTTGTATTTTGGATGGAAATCAGGTGCACATAGCTGGAGTGGGTGATTATGGTTTAGCTCATGTAACTGGTTTACCTGATCCATGCCCTCTTCCTTCTGCTGCCAAAAAGAAAGGACTGCGCGATAAAGAGAAGTTATTTTATGCTCCCATGTCTGGGGTTGGGGATCTTTTGTACGACAAAGATGCGGTGTACATAAATATTAATGATCACTTTGTTCAATTCTCAAAAGTTGATGATGAAAACTCTGCCATGACGAGTAAAGGTTACTAAGCATTTTCTCTTTATGTATTTTATCCATGTTCATGAAATTAAATCATATCATGATCATACGATGGCAGGCATGTTTATCCTTCATCCACTTTATCTTTGTGAAACTGAAATCATATTATGATCATATGGTCGCAGTTTTCATAATTTAATGAAATAAATTCTTGTGTTTTGCTGTCCTGGAATTTTTTCACTCATCAATTACCTACGTTGTTACAGTCTATTACTATTTACATTTTCATGTTGTATCATGCACACCACTGGCAAATATGTTTTGCATTCCTGTTTTTTTTCCCTATTAATTTGTTTTCTTTAATTAAATTTTGTACTTTTGTGTTTGACAGGAAAGGAAAGGGATGTAGGGGTGGATTTAGTGAAATCACTTCAGAATACCAAATACTCGATCAATGAAAAGCTAGAGAATAGCTTTATCAATCTTTTTGATCAAAAGGGGAAAGGGTCATCAGAAGCTCTAGGTGACGCACAAGGTACAGACGAGGATGTAGAGCAGGATGGAAAAGTAGAAACTTCGGATAATAATGAAATCGATTCGGATGCTTCAGAATCATCTGACCAGGATGAAGCTGATGCTATTACAAATGATGATGGAAACCACTTAAAAGAACAGATTGAGTTTCACAATGGAAGACAAAGGAGAAAGGCAATCTTTGGAAATGACATTGATCAAAGTGATCGGATGGTGAGTCTTAAGGTTGTGTTTCCTGTATGGAAACTTTGTTATTGTCTTACATGCATAAATGAAACTAGTTTTTGTTATGGCCATTGCCTTTCGATTCTTTAGGGAATTTTTGTCTGTGTTTTCAAAGTTAAAATGCATTGAATTGCAGTCCAAGCTCAAACTTACATTGAATTCACTTACTCGGTGAATAAAATTGTTTTTTTTTTGCATGAGGAATATAATTGTTACTTTTCTTTCATGTGAGATGTGTATGTCAGTTTGCAATGAGAATGCTCTGGTTGAAATGATCGTAATATCTAGACTGACTTCATTGATAGGATTCCGAAGAGGATTCAGAAGAGGAAGAGGAAGAGGAAGATGAAGATGAAGATGAAGAGGATGAAGATGACACACATGGTGCAGTTTTTCCTCCTTTGATTATTAAGATTTGTTTATTTTGTCTGTCATTTTCTGGCTGTACAAGTTTGTAGTAGTCACACTCTCAGTACCAGGTCTTGTTAATCAATGATCTGTCAATATTGATACGAGAGCGTGCCCGACATACTGTTTTCTCACTTGTTTCTCCCATCTTAGTTGCTAAGATCACGACTCATTACCAGATTATTTTCTCTCTCTATGACTCTTCCTTTTTATTTTATTTTTTATTTTTTTTATTTTGCCTTGCAGAAGATGACATGGGTAATATTTCAAAGTGGAAGGAGTCGTTGGCGGAAAGAATCCTCGCACGGAAATCTCCTAGTTTGATGCAACTTGTGTATGGGGAATCTACTAATAATTCGACCTCTATGGACGAAGAGAATGATAGTAGCGAGGATGAAGAAAATGGTGATTTTTTTATACCTAAAGAAGAAGTAAAAAAGGTTAGTATTAGTACATATGTAGTTTCTCTGCCTAAAGAGTGTACTGATGCAGTAAATGTAAGTTAGAGGGACAAAACCTATGGGGGAAAAAACAGGTGGAAAATGAAACAGAACCGGAGTTAGCATCAAATAACCACCATATATTTGAGTCCTTTACGAACTTGCACCACTTGTATGTAATTGCTCTTAAATTTTTTCAACGTTTCTTTCCCCTGTCAGCGACGAATAGATAGCAATATCTGAAATGCGCATGTTGACAGATTCTAAAAATCACTTATTAAAATTTGCTGGCTTTCAGAATATCTGCTTACTTGCTTCATTATTAAGGAACTTTGTGTTTGCTTGTTCCTTTTTAAACTACAGCAATATACGAGAGATGGACTGGATGGTGGAGTGGTCCACGCCGAGGATTGTTCCAAGTGTGCCAAACTTATGAGCCAGAAATGGGATGAGAAAGATCACGGAGAGATTCGCAACCGTTTTGTGTCCGGAAATTTGGCAAAAGCTGCCAGAAATGCACTTCATAAAGCTAATACTGAAGAGGAAGATGAAGATGTCTATGGTGACTTTGAAGATTTAGAAACAGGAGAAAACCATGAGAATTATAAGACAGATGATGCTTTTGCGATAATAACACAGAAGGGAGTTGATAAAGAAGCTGAGGAGCGGAGGCTTAAGAAACTTGCTCTTCATGCAAAATTTGTTTCTAGATATCCTTTTTTAGCTCTCCTTATACCTGTCTAACATGAATGACTGCCCCTACAAAAAAATAAACAATATTTCTCAGAGTAAGGGGGAACAACACATTCTTTGGCCTATTGATTAAAGGTTCTGAGTATGGTAGAATCATTACTTTAATTGTAATACCTTTTTTCATCCAAACAAAGATTGAGTCCCCCTGCTTCGAACAAATGAGAAGAATATTTGGTACAGCATAAGAAAATGGTTATAGCAGAAAATTTTCAACTTGTGTTGATGATCTTTGATGTTTTCTGATGGGTGACAACTTCCCTACCCATCAATAGAAGGTGGGTAACACAACCCATGCTAAGTTGGCACCAATCAATGTTATTTATTTGTTTTCTATTATTTTTAATGTTATATAAATACATGGTCTTGATTGGGCCAACTCAACTTGGATAGTGTTACCCACCTTTTATTGATGGGTAAACAAGAATTTCCCTTTCTGATGCTGTGTGTTATACCTATGACCTAGGTCCTAGTGGTGGGACTTCTTTAGATTATGTATCACAGCCAAAGCTCAAAGGTTTTTAGCCACATTTACTTGGTGCATAAGCCATTAGCTAACTCAGCGGTGGATGAACTATGCAGAAAACTTGATTAACCTTCCTTCCCTTATTTTTTTTTGGGTATTATGGGATTTTTGTATCACAGCAATTGATATTGATAACAATTGAATGTGAAGCTACTTTTTTTACGACGGACTCATTACGTTAAAAACAAGTTGTTAGGCTGAAATGGCTCTATGTTTTGTTACCTTAATTTTAATCCACATATGATGATGACCCCGAGACACCAGAGGAAGATACTGGCAATGAAAATGAAGCCAAGTTCCATCGTGAACAACCCAATGAAAGTAACTATATTGACAAGGTAATACTGTTCCATGCACCAGATGTCAATTTCCAAATTATGGAATGACTACCAACTAAGTAACTAACTCTTGTAATTTTCCAGTTAAAGGAGGAGATTGAGCTACGAAAACAAATGAATATTGCTGAACTGAACGATCTTGATGAGGATACCAGATTAGAGGTAGAAGGCTTCCGAACAGGGACATACCTAAGATTGGAGGTTCACGATGTTCCCTGTGAAATGGTTGAGCACTTTGATCCCTACCATCCAATATTGGTTGGGGGTGTTGGTCTAGGGGAGGAAAATGTTGGATACATGCAGGTCAGCAGAACTTCTTAAAGCATAGCTACTTATAAAGTTCAAGTTGAAAAGACGTTAAAAACTTGTTTTAGTCTAGAAACATCTGGATACCAAAGATTTCTATAATTAGGAGCTATATCATAAGGGAATTGTGTGTTGATTTCTAATCAACTGGTCTGGGTTTTTAATTGGCCGGGTTATTTTATGCAATATTCTCAAGGACATATCACCACGATACTTGCTAAGAATAAAAATGAGTATGTTTATGTTAGGAATAGGGCACTCCTTGATGGTATTGTTAGGAATTTCTTTCGTTGTTGCAGACACGGAAAAACTTTTGTTTGATCAATAATATGTCCTTGGTGTATTGCATTGGGTGCCAGTGTTAAAGTCGGACAGTTTAAAACAGCCGTCGTAAAAGTAACACATGAATGGTGGGTGATATATACCATCTATATGAAAGGATGGAAACATAATGAGCTGTTCTTAGAGTAGATAAAAATTGACTTCAAAAACACGTCATGACTTGTTAGCATTATTCTGTTTAATGTGTTACACTGTCACTGTTATCTTTTTTTTTTCTTCCCATTCTTTTAATATCATCTGTTCCCCCCCCATGCTCTTCCTGTTTTTGAACCTTTTTTTTGTTTTCTTTCTTCCTTTCAGGCCAGGTTAAAGCGGCATAGGTGGCACAAGAAAGTCCTGAAGACTAGAGACCCAATTATTGTTTCTGTTGGATGGAGGCGTTACCAAACAACACCAATTTATGCTATTGAGGATCTCAATGGAAGGCATCGTATGCTAAAATACACACCAGAACACATGCATTGCCTTGCTATGTTTTGGGGCCCTCTTGCACCTCCCAACACCGGAATAGTTGCTGTTCAGACTTTATCCAACAATCAGGTCTGCCAACACATCCTTTGCATGTTAAATGGCTTCTCCTATTTACAGATCCTCTCAATGTGGATGCTATTTTTCCATTTCTATGGTTTTGTTCCCTGTTATAGTTTTGCCAGTGACTAAAAGTTGTATATGATTTTAGGCAACTTTTAGGATTACCGCAACTGCAGTTGTTGTTGAGTTTAATCACGCTGCAAGGATAGTGAAGAAAATCAAATTGGTTGGTTATCCGTGCAAGATATTCAAGAAAACAGCACTTATCAAGGATATGTTTACTTCTGATCTTGAAGTAGCTCGGTTTGAAGGTGCAGCTATTCGAACAGTTAGTGGGATTAGGGGGCAAGTCAAGAAGGTTTGTGACTTCTCACTCAGAAAATTGAATACTGATGATTTTGCTCTATATTTTGTGCTAAGTTATCTTTTAATCTGAAGGTTGCAAAAGAAGAGATAGGTAACCAGCCAAAAAGGAAGGGTGGGCAAATCAAAGAAGGAATTGCCAGGTGCACTTTTGAAGACAAAATTCTGATGAGTGACATTGTTTTCCTGCGAGCATGGACTCAAGTTGAAGTTCCTCAGTTTTATAATCCGTTGACAACAGCATTGCAGCCTAGGGACCAGACCTGGAAAGGAATGAGAACTGTTGCAGAATTGAGAAGAGAACACAATCTTCCTATACCTGTAAACAAAGATTCTCTTTACAAGGTATGTTCTGGTTTGATACCGTTTATTTTCTGCTTCCTGACGCGTTTCAAGACTTTTCTCCTCTCTTACAAATTTATCTCTAATCTCTGTCATACTTTCCTTTTTCTTTCTATTTTGGCAGAAAATTGAAAGGAAACCTAGAAAGTTCAATCCATTGGTGATTCCCAAGTCACTACAGGCAAATCTTCCCTTTGAATCAAAACCTAAGCATATGCCCAAGCGAAAAAGGCTGTCGTTTGATGATAGAAGGCAAAAGGCTGTCGTTGTTGAACCTCGTGAGCGTAAAATCCACGCTCTTGTTCAACACCTTCAGTTAATGAAAACTGAAAAGGTACGAGAAATAATTCTCTTTTTTTCCCTTGCCTCCATGTATTGGTGGTTGAATTGTCTTTTGTGAGTAACCCTTTTTATCGACCTGCTTGTTGAAAAATTTGTCATGGAAATGAATATGAATGATGAATTTATGATTCAAGTCGAGTAATTTCCTGCCATTAATATTCCTCTTGAAATAAAATGATATTTCTTAGGAAAGATATCTAAACTGAAGTCTTTAGTTTTTTTTTCCCCGTATATTTCTGTAGCGGTAACATTCATAATACGCGATATTAATACGATGCTTCTCATTTCTACAAGCAAGACTTTGAGTGACATTTCATGTGTTTTCTCTGATTGTAGATAAAAAAGCGGAAGCATAAGGAAGGGGAGAAGAGAAAAGTACTTGAAGCAGAGAGAGCAAAAGAGGAGCTGGTGTCGAAAAAGCGCCGGAGAGAAGAAAGACGAGACAAATACCGTACACAAGACAAGCTCAATAAAAAAATTCGTAGAGCATAGGTTTGAGGTTATGAAAATTGATTTGATTCTTGTCATGTCAAGGGGTCAGAATTTCAATGAGTTTTGGTGACATGCAAATGGAACCATCATCCACACATTCATTCAAAAGAGGAAAAGCGTTCATGCAATTGGAGCTATTCATGCATTATTATTATGGAAATCAAATAGGAGCAAGCTTAAAGTATCTTGGCCATCATTCATGGAGATTGTTTTTTGAAATTATAGGAAAAGTCGTTCTCCAAGCTTCCCATTTATGTTACGTCAATTATATTTGTTTTGCATGTATAAAACATGTTTTTGGTAGTTTTCATCCTATCTCATCCTGAGAAGTATTATTAATTTTTTCGACTTTTCTTGTGTAAGATTTTTTTTCTATTGTTTTATTTATATACGTGCTTATTACGTTTCAAACTTTAATTTTTTCATGATGGTTATAAAATTCGATTCAAAGTTATCAAGGTGTTTACGGACTACCACCTGAGAAAAACATAGTCGAATCCCTGATATTGAAAATTAGTATGGAAAATATGATTACACCTATTCCTGATATACAATTTGTCCAAGTGTGGGAAACGAGTTTAATCCGTAATTGTTTTAGCATTTTGACAGTTTTATCACTGCAGGAGCAATGTCTATTTACAACACCTTATTGGAGCTAGGGCTGGAAATGAGTCTAAGGAAATGAGCCGATTCGGCTCGACTCGATGAAAATTTATTCAGCTTAAAACACAACTCGAGTTTGATACAAACTTTTTTATTAGCTTGAATTTGACTCGACTCGACTCAAATTCACGAACAACCCAGTTCAACTCATTAGCTCATTAGTTTTTTATTAGCCAAAAACTAATTTGCATTTAAACCGGTGTTTAATGAGCAAACTTTGAGAATATTAAACTAAATAATTAATATGTAGTGCAACATCAAATCAAATCATCATAAACTATGCAAATTACATTGCCTCTATTGGTCCGAGGATGCCACTTTTGTAGATAATATCTTATTCGCTTTTCTTAGTTGACTTTATTTCTTGTTCACATATTTGACTTAAACAATCTCTTTATTAAATCTTTCGATATAAGCTATGAGGGGACGAAAGTTCTCCTAAAGAGAACTAAGTTCATAGAAAATATCATAATCAATGCACTCTACGACTTCAACGACCTGTTGTAACATGCCAAAAAGTAGATTCAATAAGAAGAATTGTTAAAATCATTTATGAATGTAAAATCAAACATGGATTTTAAAAGAACCGTGAAGGAAAGTCTAAGAAAGATAGTGGCTGTTTAAATAACACACCGCTAAATTTATTTTTGTGGTTTGCACTGATTTTAATTAATTAGAATTTTTCCTTCCCTTTTTCTAGACACTCATCTACATGGCATTTTTGGAAGGAAACAAAAAAATTAAATAAACTAAGAAATAGTAGAAAAGAAAAAAACCCTGACTCTCTCGGCAACAGATACGCCGTTCTTCTCCGCCGGTCACCTCGCTGTCGTATTTTCTTCGCAACTCTCTTTTGTTTTGTCCGTAGAAATCGTTGTTAAGGTAAGGTCCTGTTCTTCAGTTAGTTTGAGTTGGCGTATCTGTGATTGAATCAAAATGTTTTAGGGTTACGTTTTCTGCTATAGGAATGATTATTATAGCTTGAAGCCAAACCTGCTTGACCTGTTAATGCCCTTGGTCAAAATGCAGTTTTTTAAATTTTCTTATTACTCTCTTCGTATTTTCCTTAGGTTAAATAATGAAGTTTAGTAGAACAGACATCTGTTCTATTTTGAAAGATGCAAAGCGCCAAGAGAAACGTATCAAACTTAAGAGGAGGTAATCGTCTTTTTTGGTGTTGGATATCATATATTGACTAAATTTAATTACATTCAAATTAAACCGGTGCAGGTGGTTATTAGGTTTACCTCTCACAACAAAGGAGGGGAAGAAGTTGAAAGAAATTCGCAAAACCGGGTGGTGAGAGCTTCATTTGTTAAATGATTTAGTCATCAGGTTTCACTCTAATAAATTCTTTTCTCCTTTTTTCTTTTCCTGTCTACAGGTATTCGCCCGAATCATTACTCCGACAAGATGATGTAGGTTTCCTTTATTGTATTATATGCCTACTTTCACCTGCATTGCTCTTTGTAGATTTGAAATTTGAATGATAAATTGATAATCTAATAATCCTTTCAGCTATTTTACGAGTCTGTGAGAACTCGTGTTGAACGCGCCTTTGGAGCACACTATATTGAAAGTGAGAATTGTATCCCTCAGGATGATATGGATTTGAACCAAATACCGAACTTAAAAAGGTTCATATTATCATGCCTTGATAATTTGACTACCAAGGGTCTATACCTTCTTGCTATGATAGTTGGCGGTGACACAGTCAAGTATGAAAGAACTCGAAGTAATTTTAAAAAGATTATCAAAAGTTCTCTTTCAAGCGTTCTGAGTAGCGAAAGAAACAAATACCAACAACTGGAAACTCGTAAACAGCTTTTTCAACTTCTCAATAATCCTCAGAATTATCGACAAAGGTGTGAGCTTTTACCTGGATCTGAGTCCCAATTTTATCATGCTGCTGTAGTGAAGGTGTTGTGTGGACTTGAAAAGTTACCATCCCAAACCTTGCTTGCAATGCGTAGGAAACTTAAAGGAATTAAAGCACCGATGCCTCAGTTGCAACCTTGCAAAAACGGATGGGGACGAAACCATCTAATCAGACAAGTGAATAATATCAGTAGAAAGATGCTTTTAGAACTTGATCGAGGAAATAAGCTACAAGAGCCATTAGCCAAAGCTATGTCAATAGCAGACTTCTCACTAAAACTGATAATTGGTTTTGGTAGCATGTTTTTAGAAGAATGTTACCAATTCTCGCCTGAAGTGAAATCCCTGCAGAGTGATATTATGAAAGCTATATTGTCTGTTGAGAAAAAGGAAGTAGTGCCATTGCCAGTGCTAAGAGAGTTACAGCTTCTCATAGAACCAAAGGCTACAGTAGTAAATAAGAGCTTACGGAAAGCTTTTGTAAATCTTTTGACTGAATTTCTTTTTGAGTGCAGTGATATGGATAGCACTCCAAAGTCTCTATTGCAGATTCTAGATGTTATCAATAAGTGTTCCAATAAAAGCACGCATGATGTAACACTCCAGAAGAAACATATTGAAGAAGAAGTTGACAGCATACTAAGTGTGAGTGCTCAGACAAATCAAATTATTCAAGACTTGTTGCCGGACTATGAATTTGACCAGGGCTTTACAGATGCTTATATGGAGGAGCAATCAGAAGACAGTGACAATGAAAGTGATAAGGATGAGGATGATAGTCAATGTTCTGAGAATAGTTTGCACTGCTCAGTTACACCCAGTGAATGCTTGAATAGCGATTCTGATAAGAACTGTGATACAATTAATTTGGAATCGAAAATGCACAACATTCCATATAATAACCAATGCCAAGAAGAAGCCACAGAGCAGTTTAGTACACCTATGGCTAGGAAAAACTGTGATTCTTCAGCTGTTTCACCTGACAAAGAACCAGATGAAAGTACTGTCATGACGCATGAATTTCAAGAATCTTGCACTAAAGTTGCTCCAAGAGATAAATCCAACTTTTGTGAGGAGAGAGAACCCATACCCACCAAATACAGCGCATGCAAGAACCAATACCTTGCTGCCCAAGATGCTTGTGATAAGACATCTTTGCTTGCATATAATCTCATTGGTCGTATGTTGGAAGATTTTGCCATAGCTGAAGGCCTAAACTTAGACTTGAGTAAGAGGTCGTACCTCAACTGTGATAAGCAAATTGAAGACGCAAAAGGTACTAATTTTTTTTCCAGTTACTGCTACTACCGCTACCACCAACTTATACAAAAAAAAAAATATTGTTGTACGGTCATAGCGGTACTACTTTAGTTTAATATATCGTGAATGACAGTTAAGTAGTGTTTTGGTATAAATTTATTAATTAATACTTGTGCTGTCATCATTGATTATCTAGCTTTATATTATGCAGAAACAGAAGAACAGTCATCATGTAGGAAACGTAAAGGAGGTTCGTCTATTGTTCGAGTAATTGAGGAGCTTATTCCTTCCTTTCCAGATAGGTATTTGTTACATTACTTAATTATGGTTGCATAACAAGAAATATTGTGTATAACACACATGATTCTGTCAAAAAAATGCCATGATTTTATTTTTCTAAATAAGCTTTACTCATTTCCATCTTTGTGAAATACAACTTCGATGCATAACAAAGATATTAGGTAGTTTTTTTTAGGCATATAAATACACACTAAACAAGCCATGTTTTTATCTGAGTATGAGTATAACTCTTGCTTTTGGACACTGCAGTAGCATGGAAAGGCTGAAGATATTGATGGACTTGTGACAGTGGAACTCAAGCTTTCAGGTTCAACCAGTGAAGAGCATTTTGAAATGGTTTTGCATTTTTGGATATGGTTCACCAAATTATGAGTTTTGACACTAATTTTACAAGTGTATAGTTTTTCAACTCTTCAATTAATACCAAAATTTCATACTCCGTAGAACAATTCTCTTATGCTTTATAGTGTACAAAGCTTCAATTAATTTCAGGATCATCCGTATTTTTTAGCGCCAATGATCTATATTGTTTGGATTCTAATCCATTGCATTAAGGAAATCTGGCATTTGACACAATCATGCAATATGGACCATTTGATTGCGATCAGATGACTCCAATACTACCATTTTTTTAACTCCGGCATAATGCCCAAAAATCAATTTGATTGGGCAACATTTGTTAAAAATTAGACTGAGCAACATAAAAAAAAAACGGAGCCAAGCTGTGCTAATGTAATTACTTTTGGATATAATGTGCAATAATCTTTTTATTCTTTCATTGATGATTTTATTTTTGTATACATTGTTCAAAGTGTTTGAGATAGAGGTATAATTGTAAAATAAACTACCATCAGCTGGTCTTAACTTCAACTCCCACTGGTAGTAAAAAAAAGTATCGTTAATAACATGTTCTTACTTCTTATAGAACAACAGTTCTTACTTGTGACCTGTTTGGCAAGGAGAATGAAGCAAGGACTCAGATCTATAGAAATTGTTAACACATGATCAAATTTTTTCATGAAAGTTGAAATATTTTGATATTGTCATTACAAAAAACTAAATAGTGATGAAAGATAAACAAATTCTACTTTTATTTGCTTCTTAATTTATCACAGCAGGATGAAAGACAAATTTAATAATCTCTATATCTTAAAAAGTAAATATTTATTTAGTTTAGGTAATGGTAAAACAATTTACAAAATATTTATTTATATTTTGTATAATTTAAAATTAATTTGAGAAAATTATTTTTCTGTCTCTAGAAAACCAAATGATTGGCAGCTGAAACTTGCTTCTCTTAATTCCTAATCACACCTTCCTAATTCCATTGTTTGGCAAGGAGAAAGAAGCATGAAATCAAATCTATAGAAATTGTTGACACATGATCATATTTTTTCATGAAAGTTGAAATATATACTGACAAAGACCAAAGCATTCAAAGCTACATATGTGGTTATTTATTACTGATGATTCCATGTGAAACTCTATTCTATCTTCTAAAAAGTAAAAACAGCTACTCCAAAGAAGCTTGACCTTATTCCAACCTATTTTATTTTAGTATTGAAGGACTATAATAAATATCTAACACAATGAAAACACATAACACGGGCACTATCTTCACTGTAAATGAAATTTTGCATCTGTCATATATGGATTGAAAGGAAAACCCATCCACTTCGCATGGTTTTAGAATCTAATGTATGTTGAAGCAATACTTCAAGTGTAGCATTGAAAGCCATGCATCATTTCATATATTGTGACATGTCTGAGAAGTGAGAAGAATCAACTGTCACTGCCGCCATGTATATTGCGAACGAGCAACTTCACACAATGTGTGCCAATATCACTCAAAACTTCTACACATTCCTTCAAATCTGAGTCATTCACCAACATCACCCATTCCTCTTCATCATCAAGATACTTGAGTTGGAAAGAACCATTTTGTAACTTAAACCTTTTTGCAACTTCTTCATAGAGTTGAAAACAACCTACAGATGGATCAAACTTGAAACGAATAGTATCTCCTCTATAGTTAGCTTTGACAGCGAATTTCGATTCACTATCGACACAAATTGATTTGACTTTCGAGTTCTTCTGATTCTCAATGCTTTGAGATCCTGATGAACTTCCATTCACCATTGAGCCAGAGGCATTCGATGAATCGGTCATGCTTGAAGAAGTAGGATTGTTATGTTCATCAGCTCCTTTTCCCTCTTCCATACCAAGTTCAATCATTGAAAAAGAACTATGAGAGCCAATATCATGCAAACTACTATTGTCCAACCCACATTGATCTTGTTCTTTTTCAAGAACATAATCTTTAGAGGTTTGTTTAGGACAACCCTGAGTCTTTGTCCAAAGCCATGTTGTTGAATCTTCAATACAGTCAACAGAAATAGCATTGTCTTTCTCCAATTCCGCCTCACATGAATTAGAAACAAGAACATCTTCATCCTCCAACTTAGGTACCGAGGTTTTCTCAGGGAACATGCGAGTTTTATTATGCGTACCAATTTGTTGGATGATTGAACCTCCTGCAACAAATCCACCAGTGTGAGGGTCAAATTTCAGAACTCCTTCAACTCCTTGGACAGAATCAAGCACGGTTTGTATTTTCTTCAATGAACGATTCACTTTATTTATCTTGCGGGATGGCCATCTTGAAATCCCATGTTGTCTGCATATTCTCTTCAGAGTTGTTGGACAAACTGTTTAAAGAATGAATGTTTGTTAAAAATTAAAAACAAATTTGTCTTTATTGACAAGAATTAACTCGGTGAGATGGTAATGTCAATCTTAAGAAAATATCATAGAACATAGCTGTAGATGTTGCCAATTTATTTTTTTGACATGAAAAACCAAGGATGTTAATGAACTTAGTGAAAATGTATGTAAGTTGGAATTGGAGAGTGTATGAGTCCAAATGGTAAGACATTTTGGATATGTTGAGTATGACTCATATTCACTGATAAGTGGTCAGATGTGGAGTGAGTGGAGCTGAAAACGCAATAAAAACTACAACAGGCACTCTTCGTCAGAGACGTAAGCACAATTGGCTGAACTTCGTTATCAATCGTTTGTGTCTTTTGTGATTTTATTTAAATGTTTGCTGTTCTGACAGAACAAAATTGCAACTCTTAAACTTATGATGGACCAACCCTCACACCCTCAATGAGTCCACTCTTAATTTCCAAGTCAACCCAAAATTAAAAGCTGAGTTAACCATAAATACAAAGGAAATTTTCACAAATATTGATGGTGTCTCACCCCCAATTTTTTTTGCAGCATCTTTCAGACTACCAGAAAAGTATTGTTGGAGAACACTCAAGCTAACATTCTTCTCCACTGCACTCCTCTTTTTCTCAGCTTGCTTTCTTGAACCACTTGTTGCCTATAAGAAAAATTACTACAATGTTTAAAGGCATGGTTCCAAAAGACATTAAAAATAACAACAAAAGGAAGTTACAAAGTTAAAATATAAATTAAGGTTTTTGTTCCACTGTTCCACTCCCTTGTAACAAATTAAGTGTGATATGGATATTTAGCATCCCCCCTCCCCCAGATTTCATTCTGTTGGTTACAAACTTACAACTCGTAGTTTACTGATAAGCGAGCAGGTGACTCAGCTTCCATCCTGTAAACCCTAAAATTTCAGTGATAACAGAAAGGTACTGCAGCGCTCTACAGTCGAGGCGTAGGAATAATTGGCCAAACTTTGTTATCAAATATCGTGTGTTTTCTGATCAAGTTTTTTCGTATGGTTTACTTTTGAACCAGGGTTGATGTTCTGAGTTCTAACATTCCATGATGCACAATAACTTGAAACAAATGCTTCTTTAAATGGAGCATTCATTTCACATTAAATTCTAAAAGGATGAAAATATAGAAGATTCGGTCAAAATATACCTGACTGTAAGCAGCTTGATTTCCACTATTTTTTAGGTTTGTTTCGTTGAATGACATCTGGAATAAATCATGGTCACCGCTACTAAACGCTATCTGAGAGTTCCCCCTTGACATAGGAAAAAAACCTGAGACATTTTTCTTTTGAAACTCATATTGAGAACCTTCTATCCCACTTAGTTCAGCTTCTGAAACTGTCCTCAAACTCTTACAAATTCTTCTCATAGTATCTGACAAATTGTCTAATAAAAGTTGTTGTTCTGAACTCCCTAACATATTGATCGGAAGAAAGAATTCTAACACATAATCATCATCATTAGTATAAGTACTCCTTAGCCTAATTGCAACGGCAGCATTCAAGTTATATTTTCGCGCATGATGAACAAGCGGATATTCACTAACATCATAAGCCTTCACATCGGTATAGAAGAATGGATGATTTGATTGAAGAGCTTTTCCAGATATACCTTGTCCTTCCTCAAGATGATGTTCAGAACATGCATGAACAAATCCTCCTACCATTTTATCATTGATATAGCAAGCTGATTCTTCAATACATAATACACATTTTTCATTAGAACTTGTTATATGGCCTTCTTTAATTCGTATTCGCTCAGATTCTTCACCTTTTCCTTCACTATAACAACATGGAATCCATGTCAGTGCTAGAGGTAAACTATGTGCATGACAAACAGCTCTTAACACATCGGTTATCTCTGTTAATGCAGCTCTTTTGTTATTTGATACACACTGCATAAAAAAAAGGACCACTTAAGAATTTAAGATAAAATGATATTTCAGAAATTCAGGAATCAGCAAAAACCTGAGGAAGAAGTCGCGGAGGCATAATAGTCCTTAGATTCACACGCTACGAAAAGTCACAGAAAATGCATTTAATTATAACACAATTTGGACTCAAAACATATTTAACCATTAAAAACACAACATAATAAGCAGTGAAATAGGAAAACAAGAAAAATCAAAGTATATGGTGGAAGTGGCAAAAGAAAAACCAACCTGAAGTGCATGAGAAACAAATTCTAATTCTTTGTCAAAATTAGGCTTTTCCTTTGTAGTGACAAGTTCAAGTACAGCACAACATGAAACTTCAGAGTTCATATCAGATATAGGAAGAGCAATTGATCCCCGAACATCGTGACTAATCGCATGATCTAATCTCAAGTACTCAGATTTATGATAGTAACCAACATTAGAGGTCCATTCAGGAACATGCGAGTTAAACACGCGACCAGGAAGTCCAGCACAACAAGATCCCATTTTCATTTCTGCAGAAAACGTAAACGACCTCGACACTTCGCGGTAACCTGCAAGCTTTTGATCTAACAAATATGGTTGATCACTTGTAGTTAGGATGAAGTCATCACCATACTTTATAGGTGCCCAAACTTGTGCTAGTATTCCTCCACCAGCTGATTCCTTAAAGAAGGATAAAGCACTCATCATTCTCTCATCAAGTGACCAACTAGGTGATTTGGATATTATGTAATTGCACATATCATATGAACCATTTTGTTGTGAATCTAAATTATTATTTGTTTCATTTGAATTATTATCTAAGAACTCAAGTTGAGTTTCCATTTCTTGTAATAGCACATTTTCATCATAACTAGTGGAATTTCCACCAAATTCTGTCATAAAAAATGGACCATTTATGTGTTCAGCTAAATTGAATCCATCATGTGGTGAATATGCAAATGATGAAAGATCATTAGTTAAAGTTTGATCAGTTATTGATGATGAACCATTGCACCAACCAGCATAGCTATCAAAGTTCATAAGCTCAGAGATGTTGTTAAACATGTCATCTGAAGTTAATGGACTTTTCATTCCACTATCAAATGGTGTCCAAATGCTGATTCCCCCCCTCTCCTTTGAGGAATATTGGTCTTCCATGTTCAGGTTGGAGAGAAAATTTGAAATTGAAATTGAACTAATGTTAGAGACCCTTTGAATGAAAATATTGCTTTGCACCAAACATTCCTTCCAAATTTACCAGCATCAAGTAGTCCTGCAAGATTAAAACTGGATATATGCAAACTTTCAACATAGGGAAGGAATTCATGAAAATCAAAATCAAAACTTCAACTAATATATCAACACTTGTTATAGCCTTATTATTTTGGTCTTAACCCTCTCGTTCTCAAGGGAAGATACCCTGATAATCAAGAGTTCGGTTAAACGGTAAGTAAAGGCTTGTCAAAGAATCTTCCTCCCAAGATTCGAACTCGGGTTCTTCCTAACGATTTTTAAGCCTTATTTTGATCTCAAAGATTAAAAAATGGAAATCACAACCCCTCAATTAGAGAAGGAAAATTGGACTCAATTGTCCTAAGAATAAAATTTGTATGAGAAAATGTTCTACAAAAACAAATTGAACTCTTAGATAAATATTATGAATCTAACAATTCACAAAGCATTCTGCCCAGCTGATTAAATCCATAAACATTTGAAAATGAAAATTATTAAATCACTTCCATTAATTATTAAAAATCCAAAAACCAACCATTGAGAAGCCAAAATAATTTTAATCAAACAAACATACACAACTTTGTGACAAACAATAAATTCATCTAACAAATATTTAAAGCATCATAACAAACAAATTGAAATAAACTAAAAAATATGAAATAAAGACGCACAAAAACCTGAAAGCTTGAATCCCAGCTCCATATAGCAAGCTCCTTCACTGAAACAATGCAGCATAAAATAAACCAACGATTTGCAAAATCTATCTATGATTATTTTTTTGACAATGCTCCAAATTAAGTTCTAGTTGTTGTTGTATTATTGTTCCAAACTCCAAATGCTCCAAACTTAACAAATCCAAATTCAAGATTTTCACAAAACCATAACAAAAGGAAAAGTATGAATTATTTGTGTTACACCGACCTCAAAATTATCTAAGTTACTAAAAATTAAAGACAAAAAATGTTAGATAGTTTCTATAAAAAGAAAGGTACAAGGAGTGTGAAAGTGGAATAGTGTACAGCACTTTCAGAGAAACCGGTTACTAAAAATAGAAAGTTGTTATCGTGGTCGACCAACCATGCCACAACAACCTCACACTTAGTGTTACCTTAATAATCATCTTATCACTTATATTGTGGACACAATAATATAACATAATAACACATATTTAAATTAAACCAAATTATTATATATTGTTTAGAAGAACTACCAAACCACCTGGATTCAAATAGAATCTAATGGCTAGACAATGATATTTGATAAAGAAATAAAAGTTAGCATAAAATTATTCTGGTGACACATTAAGGATGTTGATAATGATTTGATGTTGAGAATTATATGCTTTTTATTATTTCTTTTAATCTTTTTCGAACCTTAAAGCTGACTCCTAGTGATTATGTTTTGCCATCCGTACTCTATGGTCGTATATTTATTTGTTTATTTTGACTAGTTTATATTTAGCTATTCATAGATGTTTTTTCCTTTAATCATAAAAGTTTTTGTTAGATGAGTTTCGGTGTAAATCTATCAACGAAGTCTTAATATTATTGGTGGAAAACATATTCCTATATAGTATGAATCAACTCTTTATCAATTGAACAATAAAAATAAGAATACATCTCTAACATAAAATGTAAGTATAAAATATTGTTGTCTAAATAATATCACTCTTATATTTAATTTAATATCTCTCACTTTTTTAATACATTATAATGGTTTGAAAGTGTGGATGCCTTACGTCATTTTTTAAGTGAATATTTGTTTCTTTTTCTTTTATGCTAGATATTATTGATTAAAATAGTAAATTTATAAGTTCTAAAATGCAAATGCTGACATTTACCAAAAAAAAATGTAAATGCTGATTTCACGATGATGTTGGAACATGAATCTATATAACGTTCCAATTATGACGTAATTATTATTTTTTGAATGCACTAATCACGTAATATTATCATCCAAAAAATTTGTACATAAAATATATCTACTTTCTAAAGATTTTTTTAGGAGATCGGGGCATTTTTTGTTAACGTGAAATGCTACCAACACATATTCTAACACATTACTCCCCCGTCCCGCAATAGATGACCCATTTAAAAATTTGTAATTTTGACCTAACTTAGTTTGATAATATTTTTCTACTAATATACAAAGAAAAATAATATTATATAAGATGTCATTAGATTTGTCTCGATGAGTATTTTTAAAATATCAAATTTTCATAATTTTTTATAATATATTATTCAAGATATTTAAACTCAAAATTATGCATTGGCATGCATAATAAGGTCAAGTGTGTCAAGTATTCAGGGACGGAGGGAGTATCTTTGATCGGTTAAAATTTACATGGGACCCACCAAATTTATATGGGACCCACATAATTTGGTGGAACTCATGTGAATTTTAACCAATCAAAAAGAGTGTGTTGGAAAATGTGGGTTAGAATGTGTGTTGCTAACATTTCTCTTCTGTTTAATGATTAGCTTTATATACTATCTTAATTTATTTTTACCAAGGAAAATAATCATAAATTTTGTATTATCATACTAAGCATAAAATATATTTTTAAATTAGTTTTTAAACAAAACAATGATATTCATGTTTTTTTTTTATATACGGATTTTTTTTTAGTAAACATACGGATGGTTTTTGCATCAAGTGTTACTAAATTTATTTATCGGGAGAAATTTTCTTGGAATATATGGATGAAAGTTTTATTCCTAATTACTTTAAAAAAATGTTCAGTTAACAATTTTGCTATTTTTGGAAATTATATAAGTTTTATGAACCGTTACATATTGATTTATTCTACCCTTCATATAATTTTTTTTTATCTCACTATATACCTTAGAAATAAAACATCTTTCTGAAACCAACCAACTAATTTGAGCTCAGGTGATTAACATGTTCTATCAAATAACGAATTGTTTGAAAGAACTCGAATTCAATTTTTGGATGAAACTATTCTTGGTCATGTCATATATACTTTAGAACCGTACTCCAGATAGTTCAAACTCTCTTTCCTAACCAACTTTATGAAAATATTTTATACTTAGGAATACATTTTAATAAACTAGTAATAAACATTTTTTTGACAAAAAATTAGTAATAAACAAAGAAATGCATGTTTCTTATCATTTAGTTTTCGAGAATCTACAAATATAGTAACTTGAAACAAATACACCTTTATAAAAAAATTAAATTAAATTTTATTAGGTTTAATTGCGTTTTTAATCTCCACAAAAATAATCCTATCCTAATTTTAAAATCAAACTTTTTGGTATCTTTATTTTTTCATATTTGTTGTAATTTTGGTCTCAATCCATGTTTTTCTCATAAAAATTGAAATTTTTTGCGTCAAAAAAGGTGGTTTATTGTCTAAAAGTTGAATCGAAAGACAAAGTGATATTGGGAAAATATACATACAACGAGCGCAGACACATATACATATAAATTCCCTCTTATAAATTGATTGTCATATATGAAACTCACATGACATAGTGATACGTCGACCGTCCCATATTAAACAACCAAAATATACATATAACGCGCACAGACACACACATATAAATTCCCTCTTATAAATTGATTGTCATATATGAAACTCACATGATACAGTGATATTTATTTAAATTTTAAATAATCAGAAAGAGTGAGTTAATAATTATGTGTCGAAAAGATTATTGGTAACTCTTAAATTAAAGCTTGATTCTTTTTTTTTTCTTTTGTGAATAATGAACCTCAATTATAAAGTTATATATTAATATTTTCTGGCATAGTTATTAACCTTGTAAAAAAAGGTATAATTTTTAACCTTTTAAAATAATATTTTTAAATTCATTTTCATTGTCAAGAGTTTCTTTTCCCTTTTGAATCATCATAATAACAATATTTTATTATAATTTCGTTGAAATAAATATCAAATGTCATTTTTAAGTAAATTTATTTTAATATTGATAATAATAGTACAAATATTTTGTCAATGTGTAAACTTGTACGTAACGGTTAACAGATTCCGTACGTGAGTGTATATAATTACTGTTTTTTTACAGCATATTGTTACTGATTTATTGAATCGAAAAATCATGATGTTACTTTCATGTAACTTTCCTGTGTTATGTAATTTTCCTTGCCAACGACATGGAATACTTTTTATGCATTTTGCAAATTTGGAAGTGTATAAACTAGTATATAAAAACGAATTTGATATCCCTATGGATTTGCCTAAATATAAAATTTAAAGAGTCTTACATGTAATTTTTTAATAGACGATAGTATTTAAAAACGAATTTGATATCCCTATCAACAACGACTAATAAATCAACAATGCCAAACTTTGTGCATGATAAAGTACAAATTACAAAATTTAAACCACTCTTAGTTAAGTTAAGGAGACATAAGGGTGAAAATATGTTTGACAAAATTGAATTTTCTGATCTAATTTTGAAGAGTATAACCCAAACCAAATAGTTCCCGACAAATTGATTTTTTGAAGGTACAAACCGTGTGTACCAAGTTTGTATCAATCGTATAGAATGACGATGTTAGAATACGAGTGAATAGGTAAATTAATCTTCAAAATTATAAATATCGGTCAAACCATTTCTTATTTTTACAAATTAATAAATACATCTCTGAAGTTCCTCTAAAAATAAAATACATCTCTAAACTTATAAAATGTAATTTGAAATGGTTACATTGCACGATAACAAATACCATTTTTTTAAAATTGTAAAGTTAAACATTTATTAGAGATATAAGGGGTGTTTGTTTCATGGATTGCAAATTTATTATCAGAAATGTGACATTGGGAATCCTTGGTTTCCATGTTTGTTTCAAGTTTTCATAAATTATGCCTAGGTATATTTTATTCTTAAGAATAATATTTACACATGACTTTTCCACTTGTTATTCCCATGTTAAAGTATGAGAATCTTTTGTTCCCACGAGAATAAGAGGTAACCACTCATAACTTTCCACTATCACACTAGTTTAACTCTTTTATTTTTTTGTTTTAAATTATAAATTAAATATATTTAAAAACATTCATGGGAAACTAAATTAATTACCAGACACTTTGATAGGATAATATTCCTAGGTAATGTTCCAGGGAATGTTGTTCACAGGACTGTAAATTTAATCCTTGAAACAAACACACCCATAAGATTAGTGGCATATTAATCCTAATAGATAGTAGTATAAATAGCTTGTAACCACCCCATCAGTGGGACTTTTTCACTCATTTGTAACTTTCTATCTTCATTAATACAAAGAGTTATTCACTTTTCTCTCATTACTTTCCATAGATGCCATGTTCCATAACAACATTCAAGACAATTATGTCATGAGTTAATGGAAGATGTCACATTACACCTTAAACCTACGACAGACTAGTTCCTTAGAGACTAATTTACCTACAGATTAGTTCAGGTCATCATATAAACGACAAATTAGTTCTTGTGAGACTTAGATTAGTTTTTTTTTTTTACAATATAGATTAGTTCTTAAGAGACCTAAATTACATAAAGAAAGTTGTCTATGATGCCAAGTCTTTAGTGCGGAATTAACATCAAAGGATTACATATTTTGTCAAGTCATAATCTCTAACGAAACAAATTAACGGAGATAATTATTTGTCGGATACTTTATGGTTTCATGAATGTACTTGCCAATTTGCAAAATACCAATACCTACAATTTGGACCAATAGTTTTCCCATTTACTCGTTAGAATACATTAGTCCCTTATTAATTTCCATCTAGTAAAAACTGTCAATTCATCAGATTGTACCATTAACATGCAGAGTTGTCCATTAGTTACAGAGTATTGTAATTGTTAAAAAAAACGTGTAATTGGAAAAGTCCAATCTGCATAATTTGGTAACTATTATATATAAAATCTTTATTGTATTGTGTTAAAAAATATGCTAGTTTGGAAAGGTTGTCATAACATTTTCTGGGACATATTACCAATATTGGTGTTTAGTTTATAACCGAAAGATTGCTTTGTCAAGAAGAAAACTATATATTAGCTTTATAACAGTAATAAAACTCTTTCATCCCAAATCACTATCATTTCTGCATAAAGAGCAGAGAACAAAGACCTGTACAGCTATCATAATTGATAATCACAAGTATTATAAACTATAATTTTGAAACATCATTCAAAAAGTATTTTCCTTCTTTTCTAGTACATTCAATAATGATAATTATCAACCTAAAAAAATGATAATTAGCACTGGAATTTTACACAAAGGAAATTCTACATTAGAAATATAAACATGCTACCAAAAAGCTTACACCTGGGCTTGCCAGGAAAACCGTTCAAACCTTCAAAACATATCAGATGATATATTTATGCAATGCTGGTGATGATTTTACAAACTTTATCATTTAGACCTCACCAAGTAAGATGCCCATATCTCGTTGGCTGGAGGAGGAGGCTGAACCCAGTGTCCTGGTATGCGACTGCACAGAGTTACAAGGAACAGGGAAAGGAATAAAATCAGATACTGGAATATTTTATTTTTCATTTTTCACACTAACTCTGAAAATAAAATCTCAGCGTAAGAAGTTTCATTTTTTTTTACCTTCCTCCCGGTCGGATATATGCATCCCATCCTCTTCTAACCTGCATGAGATTATTCAGCAGTCAATAATGGACTTAGGAAGAACATGTAATTGAACTACTACTATTACTACTACTACTACTACTACTACTAATAATAATAATAATAAAAGCGGTGGATCAGTTAAGTATATCTGTTACTCAAAATAAAAGTCAAGTAAAACTGCCTTTGTGCACAGTTACGTGCCACCGATACGAATTCTAAAGAAACAAAAAGGAAGTGTTTTTTTTAGCAAAAGATGTAGAATTCAATTAAAAAAAGTAGTTAAAATTACCTCGATCAATGTGCCCATGTCATTGTTGCTTCCATGATAATAATGATAGAACTCAATTGGTAAATTGGCCAAAGGATCATAAGCTCCTCCATAGTTCTGTCCTTCAGATGCTATGTTACTAGATTTCTTCTCATCAGTTGCATCTAATCCCTCTTCGGTTACACTATGGACTATTTGCTCGTTGTTCTCCTTAATCTGTCTTTCATCATTGCTTTCTTTTGAAAGTTTCCCTTGGTTCTGCATGGCTTTCCTGGATTCCTCGGCAGCTGCAATTGCATCTTTAGCAGCATCTGTTTCAGCTGCAGCCAAAGCTTCACGCTCCTCTTCTTCCACTGCAGCCTGAACTCTCTCAAAAAATTTATCATCTTCCTCTGGGAGAAAATGGCCTGTGTATATGAAACTTACATATATGAATATTATAAATTTCTGCAGACTTAAATTGTAAACTTACTAAAACAATTCAATTAAAAAAGTAAACGAAACCATCAAATTAAAAATGTATGGTTTCTAGTTGATAATTACTAAATTTTGTAAAGGTATTTCTCATGAAACATTTATAAAATGAATAGTTATTCAGCTATAATCAAAATGCCAAACATTGGAACTTGAACTCAAACATGCACATCACAAATATGATCAAACATAAACCTGCATTCAGAATCAGAACTATGAATTTAAGGTAACAAACTATTATAAGAAGTACAGAAGATAAATGTGGCAACAAAGGAGAAGAAAACAAAACCAAGCAAACCAATAAAAATTGAGTAAATAATATGCTATATAATCACAACACAGCTAACTAGAAGCAGAGTGATTTTCTTCTATATATACCTTGTTTTTTCAACTTTTGTATCCTTATGGAGCGTAGTTCTTTAAGTTTCTCCTCCATCAAGAGCAGCTCGAGCTGTGATATAATAAAATGCAAGAGAATCACAACAGTTGATACACAAAATGATAAAATATAAATTGTTGAGATTGATATCGACTAAAGAAATGTATAGCTAAAGAAGAAAGGTGTGCATAACAATTCACAAGATTTAGGTAGTTCATAAACACATGAGATATATCAATATGGTAGATAGAGCAGAATATATGATCAAGTTCTTCAGAGTTCACGGAAACCATAAAATAGAAATGATTTACCATCACTTGTACAAAAATTTACCTCAGACTCTTTTTTAAATAGCAAAATAATATATATAAACAAAATGGGTAAGGTTGCGTACAATACACCGAATGGTGGAACCCCTTCCCGGACCCTGCGTTGCGGGAGCTTTAGTGCACCGGGTTTCCCTTTTTTTTTTTAATATATATAAACAAAATAAAGTCAAGAGTACAAAGGTGCTAGAGTACCAGAAGCACCCCGCAACCCCAAAGGCAAAATAAAAGGAAATAAATTTACCTCTGACTCTAATTTCTTCTTCTCTTCTTTGACTTTAAGCTCTGCAATTTCGTTCATCTTTTTTACCTGCATATAGACATGTTTCAGACTTTACTAAGACTTGTATTGCAAACTGATTTAACGGCTAAATTACTAATAATATAGTGAACTGTAGTCATAGAGATGGTTTGTAGGAATAAAAGTAATTTATAGTGAACTGTAGAGATGGTTTGTAGGAATTATAGTGAACTAAAGCCTTTCAATTAGCTCCATTCTTTATCAGGAATAGTATGCAGTTTTTTTTTTTTTGAATGGCAAATGTTAGTAATTAGTTGTTAGATTAGTTTTTTCTCCTTCGTCCGGGTTTGAACCCAGGACCTCCAACTCCTTTTCCCTTAGCTCAAACCAGTTGAGCCATACAACCCCCCAGGAATAATATGTGCATATCTATTATCTAACAGTAAAATAACAAGAGTTCACTAAAATCACGTCTGATGACGATAAAATAATAAAAATAATAAACAGTGAGAAGTTTAGCATAATTGACCAATCAACCAAGTTTATTTAAGCACCAAACCTTGAAAAATGTCAGAGACAGTATTTGCATATTTGAATTTGTAAACTTATTCGTTGGATAAAAATTGAAAACAGTGTTGACATAATCTTTCAAATAGCCTTTGACAAAAACAATTATCAATAACAGTCAATATAAATGTAGGCTTAGATTGCAAAATTTCAATACCTTGATACTTGCAATTTCCTTGGCAATCTCCCTAGCCCTCCATTCATCAGCATCTCGGTCAATTTGATCAAATTGCTCGTGCTCCTAGAGTTTTTAACAAAGCAACGAAATAAAACTCATTAGTTTTAGACAATAGCTACAAGAAAGAGGAAAGAAAAAGTCTCGCAAAGCAAAGTAACCTTTGCCAGCATTTCTGCAATACGCTTCCTTTTTTTCTTCCTCCAGAGTTTATTCCGTTTAGACTTATGCACTTTATTCGTAAACTTGGCCACTGCTGATTTCTCTTCCCATGGACTTGCTTCATCCGCAACATATCTGAATGGCTCCAGCTGAGCATTTAGTTTTAACATTAAAGAATTTGCTTCTTCAACAGCCATTGCTTCTTGGGTTTCTATACTAACCCCTCTGTCCTCTAGACACTTGATAAAACTTAAAAGATTTTCGTTTGAGCCATGAGTTACATCTTCTAAAGGCCCTTTACTGTCTTTGATTATCTTCAACATCTCTAGTTCCTTTTGCCTACAGAAAGTACATCAAACTATCAAATAGCATGTACCAAACACAATGAGTGTTTATATTGGCTTATTTGTGCTGAGAAAAGCTTTCAATCATAATTTAACCGAGGGAGATTACAGTTTAAACAAAAAAACATGTACTAAGTTGAAATAAGAACAACATACATACATTCCCTTTGCAAGATTTAGAGTATCTTGCAATTCCCTGAACCGATCACAGACATTTCTGGTCTCCCAAAAGGAACTTGACTTTGGTGGTAATATTGGAAGCTGCATAGGTTCAAGAACTGCAAAGAATCAAATAGAGATAGAGAAAAATACCATTTTTTGTCTTCACTGCGATTTCCTCTTCCTCCCCAAAAATCACAATTGAGAATTTTAGGGTTCATAAAATAAACTAAACCCTATATTATGAAAGGACGGTACTATCAGATTGAAGGGAGCAATTTCATGGTTGAACAAAAAATAACAAACCAAACGAAGTTTTGAAAAGCAATAATCCTTAATCCGGAACAGTATCAGCAGCAATGAACTGGTTTATTACGGATACAGAGATTAGAAGAAGGGGGTAGAGAGGTGTTGAGAGGAAGAAGGGTGAGTACCGGTACACTATAATTTGCGGATGTACCGTAGTAGTTCCTAAAAAAACACATATTTTTAGAAATAAAAATCATTTTGTTCGTAAATGGTAAAATTATTCTCAGACATTATAAATTTATGAAAGAGAGAAAAAAAACTTAAAAGATAGACAAAATTGATGTATCAGCAAACATTGGGGTGTTAGTAGTCGTACGAACTAAGCTCATGGTAAATCGGCCCAATATGGGAGGAAAAAGCCCACGTTGAGAGAAGGATAGTACCGTCCTTTCATAATATAGGGTTTAGTTTATTTTATGAACCCTAAAATCCTCAATTGTGATTTTTGGGGAGGAAGAGGAAATCGCAGTGAAGACAAAAAATGGTATTTTTCTCTATCTCTATTTGATTCTTTGCAGTTTTTGTTTCTGTATATTTCTTCGATTCGCAGTTTTTTTTATAGGAAATTTGAAGAACCTTAGCATTATCCTATTTTGATTTTCAATGTTTTTGATTCATGATTAGCTTAGATCATTTGATTTTAATTAAGCTCCTATGAATTTTATTTACTCAATTTTAGGTTTATCTGAACAATGAAATTGAAACAATGGAGTTTAGTATTATACACTGATCTGAATTTGGGGATTTATGGTTCTTGATTTTCAAACTTGATAGTTGATAAAGTGGATTTTTGTGTTGTGATCTAAAGATGGTTCAATTCAGTAACCTTTTTATGTGTTGAAATGTAGCCTAAGCAAATTAATGAGATTAAGGACTTCCTCCTAACTGCTAGGAGGAAGGATGCACGCTCCGTGAAAATCAAAAGAAGCAAAGATGTTGTCAAGTTCAAGGTTCGATGCTCCAAGTACTTGTACACACTTTGTGTGTTTGATACCGAGAAAGCTGATAAGTTGAAGCAATCACTTCCTCCAGGTTAGTTATTGACAATTTATCCTTGGTCGTATGTTACGTTGCTTTATAACTGTTATGAACGTGCAAGTACTTTCAACTCTAGGTGCGGTGAGCCGGTGAGTGAATTGCGTAAATTGTTTATTTCCGTTGGTTGTTATAGGTTGGAACCTTAAAGGTGTGATAATTCTTTAAAAATGGAATCTATAAAGTAAATAATAATAGGATTGTGTAATGGCCAAATAGATATGGGGAGAATATTGCATGCCTCTGCTGTTTCATAGGGTTTCTGTTAATTTTCTCTCACTGCTAGGAACAACTTGTGAATTGATCATCAAGATGTAGAAATTTGAGTTTAGGTCATCCTACTTACATATATGTTTCACTTTTGCAGGTTTGAATGTGCAAGACTTGTAATTCTATCCGGCTAAATGTGTACTGAGTGAAGATCAAGTGTTGCTTTGGAGTCATGATTTACCAATATATTTTTGTCTTGTAGTTTTGTTTTTTACTCATCATGAATGATCCAGCTCTATTTTCTTGCCGTACTGCAGTTTCGCCATTATTTATATAATCAATTAGACCTCTTATCTTATATTGAAGTCTTTCTGGTTGTTTCTTGAATATGTTTTTGAGCTAAGTCAATAGGGGTTAATTGGATGGTGATCATTTATTAAATTCAATCAGCAGAAAGTTTTTAGGAGAAAAAAATTAAGCCATGTTAGGCTTGTACCAACACTTCCTTATTGCTGCTAGCTTTGGTCAATTACAGTGCCAATCCGCACCTACAAAAACACACCATTGTTTGTTTGTATTTGTCCATTACACTATGTCTTAGCCTCCTTGCAACACTAATTTATTAAGAATGGTGTGTGGCATGGCATTAGTTGTTTGGTTGCGAGGCCGAATCTTGTTTATTAGCCCACACATCACGTGTTTAACCAATAGTTTAAGAGCTTAATATCTCCCTATTTGGTTGCTTTTATCCCTCAGGTTAGAGTATTATTCTTGTTCCTCAGTACCCAATTCATCTCCCTCTTTTTGGTTCCACGTCCAATATAGCATCTATGACTAAGGAATCCCAATGGTTAGTCATGGTGCATAAGTGATCTTATCTGTTGTGTTACTTTCCCAGTTTTTAGGTGCTAAATTCTCTATATCTTGTATTTATCCATGTCATTATCAGTTAACTAATTCAAGGACTGGTGTCCATTGTCTGCTTAAATTTTCTGTCACTTTCCATGAAGTAAATAGTGTAGGGATTACCATGCTAAAATTGTGGCAAAGAAGTTAATACATTCATAACCTGCCGTCTGTTTCCATTCTTCTCTGACTGAGCTTGTTTCTTGCATCAACCTTGTCCTTGACCACTTCTTTTATTATGGTGATGGGGTATGATGAGCTTCTTCTTTCTTTTTTTTTTTTGAAGGAGGTATGATGAGCTTCTTGTTATCTTGTATCAATCATAGCTACTTTGTTTCCTGTCATGGAGAAATATTTGTGGTCTGTAATAACCAGGATTTCGAAATTCCATTACACCACCCTACTAGAAAAACGTTGTAGGTTAGACCACCTTCCACTAGCATTGAATGGAAGGCGACTTCACGGAAAAGCATGAGTGGATTTGAATGGTCGCTTCTCAGTGTGTTTTTTTGCCTAATAATGAAGCATATTTTCACCTTTGCAAAATTGCCAATGTATTGATTTTGTTATACATGACAAAAATTATTCATAACAAAATATCAATGTTATATCTTTATTATAAATTAAGGAAAAATTATAAATAACAAAGAAGATAATAATCACAACCAGTCTTTGAACTGATTTCGCTGACATCAAGTTATTTCACACTACCGAAACCCAAAAGTTTATCACCGAACAAAGTAACTAATCCATGTAATAACCAACATTAGAACAATATAAGAGCAATTGAGTTGCCTTTGTTTGTTGGGTCTTGTTAACGAATGTCCTTAGGACACTTTTTAAAGATTTTTAATTAAGCAAATATTTATTAAAATTAAGGAAAATGTTAACTAGTGCCTCTCAGACACTTAGTTAAGAAAACAAAATATAATATAAGTATCTTGGAACTTGTGAAGTCAAAGTTTAAAAAGTGTAAAATGTTTTCAATGCAAATATTTCTTTTTTTGTTTCCTTAACTAGTGTCTTGCGATACTAGTTAACAAGACCCTAAAATTAATTAAAAAAATGTTTATTAAAAAGTTAAATAGTTCAATTTTCAATATATTGAATTCATCAATTTCCATAAAAACTTACTATTTAAAGCCGTTAAAAAGTGCATTTAGAGCACTCATTAACATTTTTTTCTTTGTTTTCATGTTTGTGATGAGGTGAATACACTTTGCTCAACTCTACAAGGCATAGAAAAAATGATAAGTAGAATAAGGAGAACCATAAAAAAAACAGAATAATAAGCACTATGTTTGCTAGTTTTTTTTTTTTTTTTTATAAAAAAAATGACAATAATTATTAAAAACTCATATATAAGTGGATGAATTTCAAAATTCAAACTTTAATCAAACGTCTAAACTAGTAAATTTGCTACTTGATAGTTTTAAACATAAGCAAAAACATATTTACATTATCGAACTACACTAATTATTTTTAGTAGGTCTTAATGATGTTGCATTCATTTATAAAATCACCGAGAACGTTGGTGAAGATCTTTATTGGTGGGCATGTAAAAGAAAAGATCTTTATTGGTGAGGAACGTTGAGATCCTATGCTTGTTACTTGGATTTTTGCAATTATTTTAAACCAACGGTGTAACATTTAGTTATTGTTTTTAAATAATAATTTGTTCTTCTAAGGGGTATGCCGTGGAAGCTTAAACTTCTTTTGACAAAGTGGAAGCTTAAACCTGATCGTACCTCATCTTCAGTGAACTTTTAGAGCAACTAATAATAATTTCAACCACTTTGTCCCTAAATTAAAAAAGTGGCAACCACTGCTATGACTTGTTATTTTACAATTCTCTGATTCTCTTTGTTTACACATAAGTACTAGAACAATTTCATCGAATAGAGAATCATTGATTAACTAATCAATTGCTAACACTAGCCTAAAGTACCAAAGCTGTCCGCAAGGTTTTTTCAGATAACCTAATTTAAAGTTGAGGAGTCAACTTTTCCGTATGAGCATTCACTACAAGTATTATTATGAAGAAAATTCATGTATTTTTTTTTAGGGAAAAATTCATGTATTTTAAAGACTAACGAGATCAGATTTTATATACTACTTTGAAAACTATTTGTAATTTTTATATAACTTTAAGGATACCTGACAAAAAAAAAATACTTTAAAGATTAAGTAGCACATAGAGAGTGATGCCTGAGGAATTCAATTAACGATTTTTTTGACAATGTCTGAAAATTAAATTAGACATTTTCTGTTAAAATAATTTTATTAATAATATTTTTTGTTTACAAAGATAACTTTTTATATTACTAGTATAAATCTTTGACATAAGTTTTTGACAAAAATAATTAAATATACACACATTGTGATATTATTGCATCTGTAAACATCCCAACACTGATTTTGGGTTTCCAGGTTATTCTCCACCATGTCGAACAAGAGTCAGGTTAATCGGTATCTAAAGAAAATGTAAATTTTGTATTGAAAATAATACCTTTTCAACCTTCAAAATGTAGTATACATAATTTTCAAGATGATGTTTCATTTTATAATTATTTAACAAGTGCTTATAGAACACTTGTTAATATTTTTAAAAAAAAAAATAGTTCATCTCCGATATAGCTACAACAACAAAAAATGATCACTTGATTCTTGAGTAAACACTAAATTGGTCCATGTCTTTGTAAGTCATTCTCGAATCAGTCATTGACTTTAATAATATTTTTAATTAGTTATTATTTTTGTCAAAAGTTTTTCAATTAGGTCTATATTTTTATGTTTTTGTCACATGACATTGATAAACTTTTGACAAAGACTAAAACTAGTTTAAAATATTATTAAAATCAGAGACTAGATTGAGAATAACTTACAAAGACAAGAACCGATTTAGTGGTTTATTCCTTGATTTTTATTGCCATATGTACATTTCAGTTTAATAAATTTTTCTCAGTGAATTGTTTGTGAGAATAAAAAAATTGTTCGTGAAAATCTTAGTTCGATTAATGAGTGAAACAATTCTTAACCAACATAAATAATATTTTGTTAAATTATATTTAAATTTCGACCAAACTTTAGATAATCATGACTCTACGAGGAGTAACAACAATTTATTTTTATAGAATAAAATAACGAATTACAACTGTTATTGTTTTTTTTGGCTTAATTACATGTTTGATCCCTTAAGTTTATTTTAATTTTCAAGTTGGTCCCTTATGTTTTAAAAGTTTCAAGTTGGTCTCTTACGTTTTAAAAGTTTCAAGTTGGTCCAAAACGTTACCCAAGAATAAGTTAGTCCCTTCCATCACTTAACGTTTAAAGATTTGGGTTGACAATATGAGTGATAGAACTTAACTTATATAGAAAATCAGTTTAAAACCTTTTTATTTTTTTTATTTTTTTGGTTTTATTAAACTCAATATCATGTCGCAAAAAGGACTAACTTATTCCAACGTGAGTAACGTTTTGGACCAACTTAAAATTTTAAAACGTAAGGGATCAACTTGAAACTTTTAAAACATAAGGAACCAATTTAAAAACTAAAATAAACACAAGGGATCAAACATGCAATTAAGTTTTTTTTAAGAAGGATTACACTGTTATTAAAATACTACTATATGTTATAATTATATAAATATATTTTTATAAATGATTGGACATTTATCTTAAATAGAATAAAATAACGCAACATTTTATTTTAGCCGACACACCACTACCTTGCAGCATTACCCTGCACATGCACCTTGCATTCACTCCTATCTAGATCATAAAAAAACAGAATTTTTGAAATAAATTTCAACCTTATTTGGTGGATTCTAGGGTGAGGGTCCAATTAGGTCCCTCACCGGTGAACCACGAGAAAAACACCAATAGATTAAATAAGTGGTTCAGATTTATTTAAATTAAAAGATGGAACATGTATAACTGCTCACATTCAATCATATCCTGCAATGATTTCACCCGTTATTAACCGTAATTAATTGTTACGAACCGAATTGAACCGAACCAAACCATTACAATTCAATTAATTCATTTTCACACAAAAATCTGAACCCTTTTTCTAAACCCTAATTCCATTTCAAATTCAATCAAATTCAATACAAACCAGGTGACAAAATGCTATAGTGGAGGGAGGGACGAGTCATAATCCTGATATTCATTTTCTATCGGAGTTTCTTAACAAATAGGATTTGAAATTGAAAAAATAGAAATATTAATTTTCTATCACTGTAGGTATAAAGAGTGAACATGCTTAACAATTTTCTATCGAAGTTTCTTAACAAATAGCATGATTAAATAAGTGGTGTTCAGCTAGTTTTTTGTCTTTTACAAATTATGCAACATGGTATTTACCTTCAGATTCATTAGTACCTTGCCTCCTTTTGATAGGGTGGAAGAGGTGAAGATTGAAGATGGTGAATTTGATTGAATTTGAAATGGAATTAGGGTTTAGAAAAAGGGTTCAGATTTTTGTGTGAAAAAGAATTAATTGATTTGTAATGGTTTGGTTCGGTTCGGTTCGTAACAATTAATTACGGTTAATAACGGGTGAAACCATTGCAGGATATGATTGAATGTGAGCAGTTCTACATGTTTCCTCTTTTAATTTAAATAAATCTGAACCACTTATTTAATCTATTGGTGTTTTTCTCGTGGTTCACCGGTGAGGGACCTAATTGGACCCTCACCCTAGAATCCACCTATTTGTATATAATTCAAACTATAAATATAAACATCATAAAAAAATTCAATAATTATAAACTCTGCACAGATTCTCCTTCTGTCCACCTATTTGGCAATTGCCATACTCTTTTTGAATCAGTTTCTCAGCATGAGCTTCATACTTTATATTAACCATTCCAATTTTCTGTATTTTTCAGGAATGCAACCAAAGAGAGTGTGGGTCAGATTTCAGGTTCCACATTTTTGTACCAAGTTGAAGTGCATGTGTGTTTAGATGTGTTTGTCAGACACTGACAGCTCTTTGCTTTTCAATCATGCAATAAGATTACTCCTGCCAGTTATGTACCTCTTCACCAAAACTTTTTAATATAATCCGTATTATTCTTCGCGTTTAACTGCATAGACTAATTCATCGAGTTAAGTCGGATTACAATGACCGTAAGACTCCTTCTCAAGAGTTTTAACGTTACTATAATCTCAAAGTTAGTATTCGAACTCAAAACTTTGATTAAGTTAAAAGAGACCTGAATCATCTCATCCGAGCGCAATTGATTACCAATTTTCTTTTAACACCTGAAATATAAAACACACATGTTTTTATCACAACTTTTTTTTACTTGTTGTGTAGGCAAGTAGTAAAACTCTTATAATCATTCACAAGAAACACCAACCCCAAATCATTTCCAAAGGATAAATAATTTTCCCTTTTCAAGACTTCACATAATTGTCAATGGCTCCATGATTATCATAGTCTACCTTGTGCTTTTAGAATGGTGAGAAGATTCTCTTTCTCATGTCATAGCTGTACCACCCACTAATACAAAAACCATAGTATAAAATCTCTTCATTCTTTGCTTACAAAATTCTTTTTTTTATAGCTCATTGTTGTCTTATTAACTGTTCTTTTCTTACTTGCTACCAAAATTTACTTTTTTTTTCAAATTCTGAAATATTTCTCACTGCATAACTTTGCTTCATAATTTTGATCTATACAATTGTGGAATCTTACATAGACAACACATTTATTTCTTTAATTCAGATTTGGTATTCCATCAGTTTCTAGTTTCTAGTTAAAAGAAATTTAACTTTTCCATTCTCCATTGTTCAACTGGGTCTTGAAGAAAAGTATAAAAAAATCATTTTTTTATATATATCTTCAAAACCCCATTTGAGTATTAGAAGAGTAATGCATATTGAACCTACCAAAGCAACAAAAAATGGCAAATCTAGTTCCTGGGGTGCTACTAAAGTTAATGCAGCACATGAACACAGACATAAAAGTTGGTGGTGAACATAGATCATCATTGTTACAAGTTGTGAGCATTGTTCCAGCACTAGCAGGTGGAGATTTGTTTACAAATCAAGGCTTTTATGTTAAGGTTTCTGATTCATCACATGCCACTTATGTCTCTCTCCCTGATGAACATGATGATCTAATCCTTAGTGACAAGATTCAGTTAGGCCAGTTTGTTTTTGTCGATCGGTTTGAAGCTGCTTCGCCTGTTCCGATTCTTCGTGGTGTTAGGCCTGTTCCTGGAAGACATGCTTGTGTTGGAACACCTGAAGATATTGTTGCAACTAACTCACTTGGTTTTCTTAGCAATGCTTCTGAGGTCAAGGTTAAGAGGAATAGTGTTTGTTCCAAGTCCTCTCCAATGAAAGTGTTGGAGAATCATCAAGAACAAGTTGATAAGAAATCAATGGTTTTAGGTAGATGTAAATCTCAGACAGCAAAAGATTCTGTTGTTGATTTTGTGAAGAAGGAAAAGTTAACAAGATTGAAGTCATTGAATTCAAGGGCTATTGTTCCTTCTTCACCCACTAGTTGCTATTCTTTGCCTACTTCTTTTGAGAAATTCTCTAATGGGGTTAAGCAACAAGGAAATATCAATGGAGTGGATAGGCTAATTGCTAAGGTGGGATTGGTTGAGACGGGAAAGGGTGTTCGCGGCGTTAGTCCTCTTGGGAAGAGAATGGCAGTTGGAAATTCAATCAGAAATTTGGTTCAAGGAATTGAGCTTGGTGCTAAGGCGTTGCGGAAAAGCTGGGAAGGGAACATGGAAGTTAAGAATAACAAAGAGACATCCAAATCAAGGGCTTCTTCTAAGTGTGATTCTAAGCCTGAATTTCGTAGCACGGTAAGTTTGATTCACAATTTGGGCCTGTTTGCATTTACTTATTTTAAATCATCAACTGACATAAGTACATGTGAGACAATTTGGTAGAGTTTATGGAAACATCTTATGAAGTGTATATAAGTTGTTTTCGACTTGCTTCTTCAAAAAAAAAGTTGTTTTCGACTTATTTCTACAAGCTCTCTAGGATAACTTATGAAAACAGCTTATAGCTTCTATGAAAATAGTCTATGCATAAGCACTTCTTATATGATAAGCATTTATGCTATAAGCACTTAATTGATCCGTTTATCCAAATAGGGCCTTTTTCTTTTTGAACAACTTTGAATGTCAAACAGCAGGCCTTGTTGGATTTGATTTCATGTCCTTTCTTTTCTTTGTTAGATATGTTTAATTGATTGAATAATATGCTGAACTTTTGTGTCTCATATCTGTATTTCATTACTTTTGTGTTTTGAGTAAAGCAAACAATTATGTTTTAACAAGATTCATTTTATGGTGTTCCAGACTCCTAGGAAAAGTACATCGAGTGAGAAGTTTACTTCTAAAGATTATGAGAGTAAGACACAAACACCAACCAAGTCCTCTAAGGAAGAAAACAAGATTCAAAAATCTATAAAGAAAGTTAATGGTGATGGAACTATGGAAGAACAAGAAAAGACAACAAAGCCAAGGAACTCTATTGGAAAGAAATCTTCAGAAGCCGGACTTCCTGGAAACTTTGTCAAGGTTTCAATAAATAGTAAAAAAGTGACAGAAGCAAGTGTTCAATGGACTTCACTCCCTTCATCTATTGCAAAGCTTGGGAGGGTATATATCGTCTTATAACTCCTTATTTTTTCTGCTTTACCTTATTTTCTTTTAGTTGTATCATTAGTCAGTTGGTTGCTTCTAATTCTTGCAAATGAGTGTCAAAATTGCATGCAATCTTCACTTGTAATTTTCATTGGAATGTTGTTTAACACGGTTAAGTAATGAAGAACTGTCCAAAGATACTGTATGTTATAACTCATCAGTTTTGTGCTTATTCCCATTTGAATCAATTGTCATGACATGATAAATACATACAACACACACAATAAGTATACAACATTCATATTATTAGCAAAATAAAAAAGTATACAACATTCATATTGTTGGACCATTATTGACTTAAGGTTTTATGAGTTTGAGATAATACCTACTGGATTCATTATTCATTAAGAACTAGAAGATCTGTGAATGTTTTGTTATATTTTTATTTCATATTTTTTCACATCTTGACAGGAAGTAATGAAGCACAGAGATGCGGCACAGATGGCAGCAACTGAGGCCATGCAAGAGGCTGCTGCTGCTGACAGTTTGCTACAATGTCTTAGGTATTGACTTTAGATCAGAACTTCAGATCTTTGTGTTTCTTAATCTGGTTGAGATTTTGGACTGATCATGTCAGGAAATTTCAATTTCAGTTTGAAACCAAGAGGTTTTTCACTAATAAAGGTTTTTCAGTAATTTCGTTATCTAGTTCAAACAAAACACCTTTTGAGGATATGCAAAAAATAATATGATTTATACTGATACCAAAGTTGTAATGTTGATACTTATCATTGAAGAAACATGTGGTTTCATGAGTTGAAAAGACGATTTTAAGTTTATGGTCTACAAGACTGCTGAAAATATTGTAATCTAATCAATGTAGATAAGATAGCGAAACATATAGTAAAATTCAGGTTTAACCTCGGTAGTAAGAGTCTGACCTTATAACCTAAAGAGACAGAGTTCAAATTTTCTCAGGAACGGTAGTAAAATGGCTACTATTACCACTTTAATTAATCATAATTTTCTCCTTACCCAATTTCTTTTAAAAAAATATATTTAGGTTGAAACCTTAATGTATAAACATCTTCCTCTGCCACTACTCAAGCTATTTCTGACACTATTTGGTATATTTGTTGCAGCGTATATGCAGATCTAAGTAATTCTGCCAAGGAACATAACCCTCAGCATACAATTGATCAGTTTTTAACTCTTCACACTGGCCTGAATAGCACGAAGATGGTTTCAGATTCCCTTTCTAAAACCATTCCAGATGGTTCATCTCCAGATAATGAAAGAATCGCAACAGAAGAAGCACTAAAACTCAAATCAGATAGACAAAAACTTGCAGCTTCTTGGGTCCAAGCTGCCTTATCCACCAATCTATCATCCTTTTCTGTTTATAACAGAGAGCCTCAATCTTCCAAGCTTCCTGTTTCGATTACAAGTAGTTCTCAAAATCAAAAGAGTGTTCTCGGAAGTAAACCAATTTTAGTCCTCGAAAATTCAAGAGAAGACGCTTCATTGAAAGCTCATGGAAAAACTCGTCCAGCAGTAGCTAATTCCAAACAAGCCTTACAAGGAACTCCGCGCAAACAAGGTGATGCAATATCAAATCCAAAAAAGCAACTGGTCCAACAACCACTCCAAGAGTGGATTAGAGGAAATGACGTTGATACGGCGGTTAATTTAGCCAACATGCTGCAATTGCGATCACGAGACTGGTTTTTATTGTTTGTTGAGAAATTTTTGGACAGCGATGGAGACATTGGTTTGTCAAACAATGGTCAAATAGCAGGCATGCTCACTCAACTAAAAAGTGTCAACGATTGGTTGGATGAGATAGGATCGAGTAAAAATGAGGGGGAATCATGTCAGATACCGGTAGAGACAATTGATAGACTCAGGAAGAAGATATATGAATATCTTCTTACACATGTTGAATCTGCTGCTGCTGCACTTACTTGTGACTCACAGTCACAATCATCAGAGATTAAAGGCAAAAAGTGATATATATGAATATATGATGAAGTACATAGCTTAGCTTAAGGATGCATTATTATGGTGGCTTGGAGGAAGTTTGGTCACCAAAAAAAATCAAAATTCTCTTTTCCACTTTTTTTTGTGTACATAAATCCTACATGGGTTTGAGGTATAGTTGGAGTTCTGATTATTTATTTGGGGAAGCAATAAATGTGAAATGTGAGGATTTTGTTTTGTTTTCCTTTTACAAAGTTATTGTATGCTTTGATGATATTAATACAAATTGAAACAATAGAAGATATAAGAAGAAATTTTCTTTGTCAGTCTCCATCAATCAAATGCAAGCAAAGGAACTCAAATCCTTTTTTATATGCCAATCACATCTTAAGAAGCATGTTTACAAAACTATACAGGAGCACACACCTTCCATTCAAATCAAAATACTTGCCATTAATGCCTTCGTTGCTTGAGAAAGAATTAAGTTGATATATCATAATATAACATTGGGTCATGCTAACCGGTGCCCCGGGGGCACCGGTTAAGCATACAAAAAAAGGAATTTATTACCATAAAAGGAAACTTTGTTGACTTATTTATGGATTAATTACACAGTTTTCAATGCAATAATTACTATATAATTTCCCTTTTT
>Ga0228711_1000733_pt1 | contig 43346 bp, 28 predicted proteins | sample MedpolnodulmetaG_2_FD_177996 | JGI IMG/M metagenome (GOLD analysis project Ga0228711, IMG submission 177996) | Root nodule microbial communities from Medicago polymorpha collected in Santa Monica, California, United States - brown nodules | ecosystem: Host-associated > Plants > Roots > Nodule...
AACTCTTCAAGGGAAGAAGACTCAATATCTCTTACTTTCATCAATTTGGATGTACTTGTTACATTCTAAATAACAAGCTCTACCTAAAGAAATTTGATGCCAAGGCCCAAAGAGGAATCTTTGTAGGTTACTCTGAAAGGTCAAAGGCATACATAGTGTATAATTCAAAGACACTCTGTGTTGAAGAATCAATGCACGTTAAATTTGATGACAAAGAGCATGGAAATGAAACTCCAAAGCAAAATGAAAGTGTTGTAGATATACAGGTGTCTGAAGATACTCTAGAACTTGATCAGATTGCTAAATATGAAGAAATTCAAGAAACTGAAAACACACCAGAAGCTCAAGATGAAGCAGCTTCTAATGGAGCTCAAAATGGTTCTCAACAAGCTAACCAATCCAAGAATACTTTCAAATACAAGTCATCACATCCTGAAGATCAAATCATTGGAAACAATGAAAGTCCTAGAAGAACAAGATCATATTTCAGACATGAAGAGTCTATGATAGGATTGTTATCAGTGATAGAACCTACAATAGTTGATGAAGCACTATCAGATGATGGATGGATACTAGCTATGTAAGAAGAGCTCAATCAGTTTCAAAGAAATGATGTGTGAGATCTAGTACCCAAACCTCAGCAGAAGAACATTATTGGAACAGAATGGGTATTCAGACACAAGCTGAATGAACAAGGTGAAGTAGTCAGAAACAAAGCTAGACTTGTTGCTTAAGGATACAGTCAAGAAGAAGGCATTGATTATACTGAAACATTTGCTCCAGTTGCAAGATTGGAAGCAGGCTACTTCTATCCTATGCAATTAATCATGAAATAATATTATATGAAATGGATGTAAAGAGTGCATTTCTCAATGGAGTGATATTAGAACAAGTCTTTGTCAAGCAACCTCATGGTTTTGAGGATCTTAAGTATCCTAATCTTGTTTATAAATTGAAGAAATCACTATATGGCTTGAAACAAGCTCCCAGAGCTTGGTGTGATAGACTAAGTAATTTCTTAATCAAAAATGATTTTAAAAGAGGTCAAGTTGACACAACACTCTTTAGAAGGACTCTTGAGAAAGACATTCTTGTTGTGCAGATATATGTTGATGATATAATATTTGTATCTACTAATGCATCTCTTTGTAAGGAATTCTCAAAGTTAATGCAGGATGAGTTTGAAATGAGCATGATGGGAGAATTGAAGTTCTTCCTTGGAATTCAAGTCAATTAAAGAAAAGATGAGGTGTATGTTCATCAAACAAAATACACTAAGGAGTTTCTGAAGAAGTTCAAGCTTGAAACTGTAAAGTGATGAACACACAATGCATCCCACCTGCACCTTAAGCAAAGAAGATACTGGATCAAAGGTAGATCATAAGCTATATAGAGGTATGATTGGTTCTTTGTTATACCTCACTGCATCTAGGCCATATATTTTATTCAGTGTATGCTTGTGTGCAAGATTCCAGTCAGATCCTAGAGAATCTTATTTAACTGCTGTTAAGAGAATCTTCAGGTATCTGAAAGGAACAACAAATCTTGGACTCCTCTACAAGAAATCCTTAGATTATAAGTTGGTTAGATTCTGTGATGCTGATTATGCTGGTGATAGGATTGAAAGAAAATAAACCAGTGGAAACTGTCAGTTTCTTGGTGAGAATCTGATATCCTGAGCTAGCAAAAGACAAGCAACTATTGCTATGTCTACAGCAGAAGCAGAATACATCTCAGCTGCAAGTTGTTGTACACAACTACTTTGGATGAAACATCAGTTGGAAGACTATCAGATTAATGCTAACAGTATTCCTATTTATTGTGATAATACTGCTGCTATTTGTTTGTCAAAGAAACCAATTCTACATTCAAAGACAAAGCATATTGAAATCAAACACCACTTTATTAGAGATTATGTTCAAAAAGGAATTTTAGATATACAATTCATTGATATTGAACATCAATGGGCTGATATATTTACTAACCCTTTAACTGTGGAAAGATTTGATTTTATAAAGAAAAATTTGAACATGCACTTTGTGTCTGATTAAATTTGCTTGCCTCTGAAAAGGAAGTTAGGTTCTGAAGTCATTCAGAAGCTATTGTCCATCAGAAGCTCTTCACTGAGATTCTGAGGAAAATGTGCTTCTGAAGATGACGTCAGCATCTGAACTTCAGAAGCTGGACTCTTTGCTTCTGAATAGCAGAGTTAGTGGAAATGTTGGAAGTTACTTTTTGGTAACACATGTCCCACTAACTTGGCAGTTACTCTGAGAACTTTTGACGTGGTTTAAGTGTATTAGTGTATAACGTAATAGGGCAATGATGAATTTATGCCTTGAATGTACTATCTCGCGCCCCCTACGTCATTAATGTTGTGTTTGTTTGTCCCCTTCTGAATTGCAATCGTTTTTGCTAAAAACACTTAGACAAAATAACAAACTACTCATTTCACAACCTACACTTGCTATTTTCACACTAAATCTTTGCGAAAATTTCACCTTCTTCAATCAAAATCTTAGAACCCTAAAACTTTCCTCAAATCAATGGCGTCTTCAAGCTCAATTCCAGAAACATCCATGCAAGAAGCACCTGTTTATGAAATCAGGGGAAGAACTATATCTCTAGAAGAATGGGAACTTAACGTTCAAGTTGAAAGCCTAGTTGATTTAATCTCTTTGGCGCATCATGGTTGCGAGCTCAGAGGATACTATCACGCTCAGGACCTAGATGATTATTTTGGAATGCTGAATGGTCCAACCTACATGAACCTGGTAAGGCACTTCTTGGTTAGAGCACAAGTCTACGATCGTCAAGTTGCTCAGTTGGAAATGGATGAGAAAATTCTTATTGACCCCAGTCTAAAGGATAAAAGAATAGAGGAAATGGGTTTGGAACCCTTCACTAGCACAGAAATACGATCAAGCATCATGGGTATTTCAGTGTTTATATCTGAAGCAGTGATTTCATGGGTGATCAGGAGAGCATCTGATGGAATGTTCATAAGTGGCTTGGACAACAACAAAAAAAGTCCATGGAATGATACAGTGAACATGACAATGTTCAATAGTACTAAGAAGAGAAAGTACTGTGACTTAAGTATGGAACATAAGTTGCTCCTGAAGATCCAAAACGATAATCTCCTACCAAAAGGTGGTGGTGGAGATCAACCTTCACTTGATCACAAAGTGTTCCTGCACTTCTTCATGACTTAGAAGAAAGCAAATGTGCCCAAGTACTTCTTCAGACACATGATTAAGACTCTAAGGGAAAGCCAAACAATCAAGAGATCATGGATTCTCTATGGAAGACTTATTTCAGAAATTCTTCATCAAGGAGGGATTCTGAACACACTCAAGGAGGTCAATATCTTTACTGTTGGACAGCTAGACACAGTAACAGGGAAAATGATCAATGGTAGTACTATGAAGCACATGAAGTTAATCAAGAAAGAGGACTACACTGAACTTAGCACAGATTTGAAGGAATCTGTAGTTGTATCCAACCTGATAGATGACTTTCCTCCAATCTGCAAACAAGATCCACTTGATGTCAGAGTCAACTACATTCTGGATCACTATGAGAAAACTGGTCAGACAATCAAGCTAAGTGATATTCCTGACACCATGTATGGTGGTGCTCTGCCCATTGCTAGAAATAGGAAGTTAAAGAAGAGAGTAACTTCAGAAGCTGAGTATGTTATATGATGCTCCTGAACCTCTTCCCAAGAAAGCTAAGAAGGAGAAAGCCCATGTCCAAGTGAATGTAGCTGGTCTTGCTGTACCATCCATTCTAGCTGAAGTTCAGAACTAGAACCTGCTAAGATTTTGAACAAAAGGACAAGGATTGGCAAGTCAGTCAGTTCTTCACATTCTCCACCTGCTCAACCATCTGTTCCTAAGAAGAAAAGGAAGCATTCTATAAGGAAGATGATAGAATCTCCTTGTGTGGAAGATGATGAAGAGCAAATAGAAACTGCTACTACACTTGTAGCAAGAGAAATCAGAAGCAAGAAAGCTGCAGATGCTGCTGCACTTGAGAAGGTCCTGGAACTTGCAAAGGAAATTGAAGTTCCTGCATCAAGCATAGCAAGAGAAGATGCTGGCGTAATTGCACAAGAAGTGATTAAATCTGTAGAAGAAGTACAAGATTGAGTGTCAACTGAAGCTAAAAGTTTGTTGATATCAGCTGGTGCTCTAGAAGAAGAAACTTCAGGTGCTGGTGAACTTGTGAAGGCTACTGAAGATGTTCAGAGGGAGGAAGCTGCTATTTCAGAAGCTGATGCTTCAAAAGCTACTCGAGGTAATACTGATTCTCTTCACACTGCTAATGTTATAGAAATAGAATCTAGTTCAACCTCACCTTCACACTCAACCTCCTCAGATATAAATGATCTTCCTTTGAACAAAATCTATACAACCATAAACAAAGGCCTTTCACCATCCACCAAACTCCAGAAAAATCCTAGTGATGAAACATTTGAGCCTATGTATCCATCTGTTTTTGAAAGAATAGGTGAGATGTCTCAAATGAGATTGGATGTCTGTGCAAGACTACCTGCTGATCATCCTTTTCAACCACCTATGATTGAACCCCTTAAATCTCTTCCTGCTGATGCAGAGGGTGTTGATGAACCAGTAGTGGCTAAGTCTGCCAATCATGAAGAGTCATCATCATCACATCCTACACCACCCACCTAAGCATTTGAACCTTCTGTGTTGGATGATTTGGTTAATCATTTTTCAGGAGAATTACCAGGTTATGAGTCTAATCTAAAGAAAGCCTCTGAAGTAGCTTCTGATGTAGTTACTTTAGAAAGCCCCCAACAACAAGCACCAAACTTACAAATGGCCTCAATTACCTGCACAGACATTGTCATTCATCCTGAACATCTACCATATCATCTCAATGCAACACACTCTAACATTTCCTTTGGAATTGCATTGAGAAACCTAGCCAAGAAAAGACAACTTGTTCCTGAACAACATGTTCCTGAACAAGTTGTTGCTGATCAATCTAAGTCTCATACTTCTAATGAACAGATCACTGAACCTGACTTTATGATCATATCAGATTCTTCTGATGGTAAGGATGAGCAAACTAATTTCTGGTTTAAACCTGGATTTCTTAATAAGTCTGCAAGCTCATCTTCTACCATGATCTCAAAGTTTGTTCCTGATCAACCTTCTGAGACCAACACTCTTTTTGCTGAACCCAACCTATCTTCTGAAACCTCTACAAATGACCAACCTTCATCTTCTAACCAAGCTATTCAAGCTTGTACCCCTGCAAGATCTACAAATGTCCCTTCTCCACCCACCATGTTTCTAGATTCTACTATATTAGCAGATATGTGTGAGAATATATTTCAGGAGCTGAACAAGTTCGTTGAAGCAAGAAACAACTTGGTTCATGAAGAAACCTATGTGAAGCAGTGGAGAAGATTGAGAGAAAAAGTGGATTTTGTCTTGACTGAATTTCAGAGATTATCTTTTGATGCTCAACACACTGCTCAGAACAATCTTCAAAATTGGCTAAGAGGTGTTGTCAATAACTTGCAAGAGGTAGAGGTCAATAGAACACTTGTGAAGACTCCTTTATGCATATTAACTAGAGATGTCATCCCCTCTGGTATTCACCCAAAAGAATTGGATATCTCTTGGCTGACAAAGATCAATTTCAAGCAAGTCTCTACTGAGTTGGAATTACACAAAGGAATACTAAATTGGAAAGAGAGAACAAGCAGCTGAAGAAAGAACTTCTAGATCAGAAACTATTACTGCTTGAGTACAAGACATCTACAAATGCTAAGCTGGAAGAAGCAGAGATTAGAGAAGAGAATTTGATGAGAAGTAACAATGAGTTCAGAGAAGAAATGAGAAACACGAACAAATTACTCCATGAGATGATGGAAATGCTCCATAAACAAGCCAAACCTTAGTTACACACATTAAATTTTTAGCTTGTCTAGTTGCACTCTTGAGTTTCTATGTTTATGTGTTTCTGAACTATTTTGTGCTTCTGAACTATTTTTTATGCTTCTGAACATTTTATGCGCTACTGAACTAAAATTTTGCTTCTGAACTAATTTTGAGCATATGAACTTACTATTTTTGAATTTCTCACTATGTTTATCTCATCTCTTTCGTTTTGTCTTTATTTTTAACATTTTGTTGATGACAAAAGGGGGAGTAGATGTATAGTATTTATAATAGGCTCTGAGCCCCATTAATAGAACCTTCTTCTTATCTCTTAGTCTATTAATGTGAGATTATTCTGAGAGTATAACGCTTTTAATAATGAATTTAATTAACTTGGATAGAACTCAGGGGGAGCTTACAAACCTCACCTTAAAGTACTATTAAACTCAGGGGGAGCTTACAAACCTCATACCCTTAAAGTCAACTTGTTAATTAGATTAAGAACAATTGAACATTTTAAATACTAGTGTTTGTCATCATCAAAAAGGGGGAGATTGTTGGAACAAAATGTGTTTAACATTACCCTTTAAGAAATTTGATGATAACATGGTATTAAAAATTGTCAATTGGTTATGCTAATATTTGTTCAAGTGTGCAGGACCATATACAAGTTTAAGTATATTTTATAGGTTATGAAAGAACAAATTAAGAGCTATGGAATCAACAAAAAGGAAGCTTGAAGCATCTGAAGAAAAGTGATTCTGAGGTCAAATGCTCCTGAAGTGATGACGTCATCAGAAGCAAGTTGAACAGAAGCACTTCATCAGAAGCTACATCACCAGAAGTTGTCTTTCGTCAGGAGGTGAAGATCATCAAAAACTGAAGATCATCAGAAGATTGAGAGAGTTAAAGTTTCAAAGGATTTAATCACGTCTAACATTAAAGAACACCAGAAGAGTGAAGCAACGACCAATTTGAAAGGATTTGAAAGCATTGGATGCTTGTTCTCTCAAGAGCGTTGAAAAAGGACAATTGTACGAAATGTACAACCAATACCTCCACTACTCTGTTTGTGTCTCTGCATCAAGACAAGAATAACAGCTATGCCTGCAACAATGTTCCTTCAGACTAGGAATGCATTTGAAATTGATCCTTCATAGGACAATAACCATATCAGGCAAAAGATCATTGGTGATTTTGATCAAGCTTCAAACGAATCTTTTTAATGTGCTGGCAATTTCCAACGTATCTTTCACACCTCTATATAAAGGAGTGAAGAACTGCTGGTTGGGAATGCAGACACACACATAAACAAGACTCATACAACAATTTACAAGTGTCAAACTTTGTTGAATTTGTTTTGCATCTAAAGTTCACCTAGAATTTCTTATCAAAGTCCATATCTTAGAAATTCTAGAGTCTTAAAGAGTCTGTATCTGATTTGTATTGTGAACACCACTGATTGTATATCAAGTGTTCAACCTCAAACAAATTTCTTTGTAATTCTGTTTGAATCGAAGTCTCTTGCTTGTGTGCTTGAGCAATAGAGGTCTCTTGCAGTTGTGCTTGAGCATTGAAAGTCTCTTGACTGTGTTCAGGAGCATAGGAAATATCTTGCAGGTGTGCTTGAGTAATTTGAAGTCTCTTGCTAGTTGTAGCATTGAGCAGCTGTAATCAGATATTATATTCTTAGTGAACTCTCCTTGGAAGTGCAAGGGGGACATGACTACTTCCGGTTTGTGGAAGGAACCTGTATAATTGCTTTGTGTCCTCCTTCTTCTTCTTCTTCTCCTCTCTCTCTCTCTCTCTCTCTCTCTCTCTCTCTCTCTCTGTGTGTGTGTGTTTTATCCGCTGCAATTACATTCTGATTATCACTTCAGAAGCTGAACTCTATCTGCTTCTGATCAGTGACTTCAGTAGGAGAAAACGAAGAAAAAGTAAACACAATTCACCCCTTTCTTGTGTTTTTCTCACCTTCAGTTTGGTGGTAAACAACCAACACAAACATAAATCAAGCATAGTAGATATGAGGAAGTTGTGTTGGATGTGTAGTAAAACTAGACGGGGTAGAATTAGAGCTAACATGAACATAAATTTATGGGACAATAATACTTAGGTTTACTTGGTGACTGAAGATTACTTGGATCTTAACCTACATCTAAACCTTCTAATACTTCCATCAAATTACATAATGATGATAATAGACGCATTGGTGATATTCTTACTTACATACTCATTCATTGAATTCATTATCTCACACTAAATAACTAGATATCACCTTCATCAGTTAACAACTTAGCTAATTCTTATCCAAACCCACAAATATTCATTATAGTACTGCTTGTAGAGTTTTCAAATACCATAAGCATTGGCTTGTCAATGGTCTATTCTTTCCACTAGATTATTTTATACAGTTACATGGGTTCTCAAATGAAGATTGAGATGAATGCATTTATTGTAGGATATATTTCTCAGGCTCATGCTTCTTTATCGGTTCTTATCTCATTTCATAGAGAACCAAAAAGTAAAATACCATTTCTAGATCATCATTTGAAGTTGAATATCGGGCATTAGCTGCTGCAACTTGTTAACTCATTGTTAGCTTGTAATTTCGACAAGCTCAATTAATGTAGTCAATGAGGTTTGGCATTTGTTCATTCAAGAATTAAAAGTGTTATCTTTAGCATGAAGATTTCGACATGGTCTGAGACTTAGCAATTGGAAGAATTCAAGAATTTTGAAGTTCGATGAAAGGGTATTCAGAGAGAAGAATGGTCGAAGCCAAGCAGTTGCTATCGAAAGGAAAATAATTCAAATTCAAAAGCAAGAGTTTCTTAAGACGTTGGGAGTTGGCAGTTTCCATTGAAGACCTTCAGTTTTTAGCAGTTTAGGTCAAATGATTTCAAATTGTACCTTCCATTGTAACAAAAAAAAATGATGAAGTGTCAAATGATTAAAACGTTACATGATTGTGTTTTTTCTAATAATTATTTTTTATGTTTAGTGAAAGACAATAATCAATAATGATAAGGGTCCGTTGGGTTTGAGAATTAGGAGGGGAGGGGAGATATTTTAATGGAGGGGAGGGGATGAGAGATATTTTAAAGAGGAAATTTTGTCTTGGGAATGATGTATTCAACACATTGAAAATTTCTACCTAAAACTTGTAAATTACTTCTATTTTTTAATAATTAACTAGTGCTCTTAGGGCACTGGTTTTTTTTTTTTTTTTTTGAAGAGATTAGGGCACTGGTTAACAAGACCCGTTAATTAAAATGGTCATGTTAACTGGTGCCCCCGGACACTAGTTAAGAAAGTGAAAAGTATAAATTTTTCATTAAAAACAACAACTTTTTTATTTTCATAAAGTGCAACATTCCACTTTTCATCATTTTCCAATACAAACTTTCTATATTAGTCTCCTTAACTAATGCCCTGGGCACTAGTTAACATTTCCCTAATTAAAAATGTGTTTGGTTCGCACAGGATGAGAGAGATTTTAAAATTATTTTACTGTTTTACCCTTAAATTTAATTAAATAAGGATAAAAAAGTAACGAAACAATAACGATGTAATCGATAATAACACGGTGTAGACAATGAAATAATTGATTAGTAATGGGATTGTTACAAGTAGTAATAAAAGTTGTTACAAGAAAAGAACTTTTTTTTTTAAAGAAATGAAAAGTTGTTACGTACAAGGATAATATAACCTAATAATAATAACATAAATGATAACTAGACACATGAATTCAGCCACAAATACGACCCTAGGGGCAAAATCGTAATTTCCATTAAAAAGCATGGGCAAAATTGGTTTTCCAGAAGAAACTGAGTGGGTATTTTCGTGAATTTACATTCAATTTCTTTCTCTCTCTACACATTTTCATTGTCTTCTCCAATATACCCTATTTTCTCACCACCACAGCATCTTCTCCAATCCATCCTCTATTCCACTACCATGCCCTATTCTTGTTCTATAGATCAGGTCGCAAGGAGAGAAATTTGCATAGGAGAGAGATCTGTAAAAGAGAGATGCAGAGAAGAACGAGAACAGGAGAGAGATGGCAGAGGACGGTGGTCGATCGCTGCGGGTTTGCGGAGAAGAGAGAAATGGAGATTTGATTTGCAAACGAGTATGGGTGGTCGTCGATGGAGTTGCAGGGATGGATGGAGTCGGCGACGGTGGCTGGTGGCCGGAAGGGGTGTGTTCGAGAGTTGCAGAGACGACACAAGAGATGATGACTTGCAAAGACGGTGTTGGGATGGTAGCTCGCAGATGAAAAGAAGACAAAGTCTGAGTTGCAGGGAAAAGATTAAAAAAAATGTATAAATGAATAAGGATGTACGGTGTCGTATTTTTGTCCAAAAACTTGTGTCCAGTTATCATTTATGTAATAATAATAATAATGATAAAAGTTGTTTCAAGGATAATATAACATAATAATAATAATAAATGTTGTTATAAGGATAATATTGAGATTTTAAACTAATCTAAGCATAAGTTTGACAGTGCAATAAAATTTGCTCCTCTCTCATCCTCTCCCCTCCCCTTCTAAAAATTGAACCAAACAGTTCAAATTAAAAATAGGGGAATACTTAGATACAGTGCCTTAGACACTGTTCATGTTGACATCTGTTTTTGGTAGTTTCTTTGAAAATTAGTGAAGAACCGGATGCACAGTGCCTAAGGCACTGTAGCTAAGTTTTAGCCTTAAAACTATTCCCTCCCATCCCCTTTAAAACTCTCAAACCAAACGGACCCTAAAAAAGTTTGTTATGATCTAGCAATTATAGGGAACGTAGTTCTTATATTTTATGTATAAATAGATCTATGATGCTTTTGAAAAATCAAGAGTAACTAGTGAATAAATTGTGGCTCAAATAATGCTGCTCTTTTATACTACGGATCACACTTACTAACACCTATTTCGTTCAATAATGTCTACCCCAGCAGAGTACTCTCTTTCTCACTCTTTTAACACAACAATTTTTTTTGGCTATAGCCTATGCATAATGAAATTTGATGTTCCCATTTGTGTTTAGGTCGAAAAACACCAATAAAAGACGTAAATATTCCTCGGCAGTTAACTGCCGTCGGATTGGAAATCCTCAGTAGTTAACTGCCGCTGGTTCCCTTTTTCCCTCGGCAGTTAACTGCCGATGCGTCCTGATTCCTCTACATTGGCAGAAGCTTCATTTTCTGAACCTGTTATGTGTTTTAAACACATAAATGACATAACACACAACCTGTTTTTTATATTTTCACATCAGCAGCAATAATAAATTATCAACATTTGATTCAAAATAAATGCAAATTACCACGATGAAATAAAAATGCACCAACATCAGTTAAAATATAAAACGTCAACCAAACACAAACAAAAGTAAGTTGAAAATGAAACTAACAAAGCCTGAAACCAGCAACTCTTAAAACTAACAAAATAACACTACTCCTGCTGCTGCTCCTGCTCGGCCTCCGGACTTGACTCCTGGTCAATATCGGTGTGATTTACTCTTTAACATGGCGCATGGCCTCAGACCATTGCTCAGGACTCATCACCTCCTGACCCAACTGTTTATTTGCATAGTCAACTAAACCTAAAAAATGGGTGTTTGTTAATAATAGTGATCATAGGATGTAGGTCACATCAACCGATCTAGTTTTTGGTTGATTTATAGCTTTTTGGTTGATATCAATCGATCTGGTTGGATGTTAAAAGTCAATTAATTTGACTTTGACGGTTTAGATGTCATCTAGAATCAGAATCAGAATCATGGGACTGTATAAAAAAAGAAAACTAGTACTACTGTTCGTGGAAAATGGTTAAATTTGGAATTTTGGACTACCATGTATCTAAGTGTCCTCGCAAACATTTAAGAGTTTCAGTGTCTCATGTCATTTTTAAGTGTTCTTTTCATTTGATGTTTAAACCTCATTAAACCATTTAAATAATCTCAATTTGATTGAACCCCACTATATAATTGGCTCATCAACGACATAATTCTCAATCAACCTTGTAAGAAAGTACAAAACAAAAATCATGTTCTGAACCAACTTTTATGCTTCGTCTAAGTTGGGCCACCAAATTAGGTGGTCACAAAATATCACTTTGCAATTTTCGTTTAAAATTATTGATTCTTGCAAATCTATCAAATTTAATAATATATTACACCTTCCAGCCATCTTCATTTCTATCAAATAGCTAACTTTGTTTTTTTCTTTTTATTTATTTATGTAAATCGGATATTCTATATGTGAAATGGCAAAGATTAATATATTCAACTGAATAGAACCACAATGTTGAATAAAGTTATTCAAGATTTAACATTATTGTATTGTGATGTCTATTATCTACACAAGATTATTCTTTATGTATTAAAATTAAGTGATAATGATGGATTAAAATAAAAAAGTCGTTGATTTCTTGTTGCTATACGGGAGTTCCAAAGCATGCAAGCAAGAACAATGTAAACGCAAGCATTATTTATCATTGCCAGTTGACCATCACTGAACCATGACGTTGCAATATATAAAATTGAATATGGATATACCCCTCAAGAAGAAGAAAAAGTAAGGTGTTAGGAAAATTCTTATTCTAGAAGCAGACCAAGGTAACTATGGGTTTACTTTTTGTTTTTATTTGTATTTATTTATGAATTAACATTTTACCTTCTTTTTTTTAATTGTAAACTTTGAAGTTAAATATTATGTAACTTGCAGAAAAAGAATAAAGAAAGTATGGTTTAGAAACAAGAGGAGACATGACAAAACAAAATTTGTTGTGCGTTGTTTGATTCTAAAAAGTAAAACCGGTCATGGAGTAGGTAAAACAAGAGAGACAATACAAACCCAATACTAAACTAAAGAACAATATTTTCTTCCAAGTATGTAGACTATTAAATCCCCCAAACATGTGTTTTCACCTGTTATACTCGATGCAAACATCAGGATCAGTACCATAGTCTGAGGTCGGTGGGTGTTTGTGAGTAGTTTATGTATTTTAAAAATGTGCATATTATGTTTGGATGAAGATACGACGTCCCCATCTCTAGTGGTTCTGGGGCAATGACTCGTTGATGCTCTCCAAACTCCCTAATTAATGGTATTAGAGCATGGTTAGGCTCGATAGGGTAGCAATAGCAGGATCCTAGTGTGGATCAGACTAATGACGTGGTTGCGTAACACTTAAGGGGAATATTATTCGAATTCAATTATATGAATGATTAGTTTCACAGTGAGTGACATCTTTAGGTTCTATTTTACATGGTTTGTTTTGTCTAAACCCTTTAATATTTTTAGCAAAACAGAAATTACTCCTCAGTGATTTGGTTATCAAGAAAACGAGTCCAAACTTATTCAATTTTATGTCATAACTAATTTCAAATTTGGCATGAAGATAAGTAAGATTTGCTCTATAATTAAACTTGATATTGCTTAACAATTCGACATTAACAAGTAAATTAGGTTAATTCGTGTATGGTGGTCATAACTACAAATCCATATTATTAAAACCCACAAACAAAAATACACACTATTTAGTTCTTGCAATAATAATATTTAATGATTTTTTTTTATCTTTTTATCTTTTTCTATTTGTGTATATCGTAAAAATTTAAGTTTGTGTTGTGACGATCTATGGTCGTCTCAACCATTATTGAGGCCTAAACCAAACTTTAAGAATATTGCCTTTTTAAAACAAACACTTTTTTAATAAGAATGTTTATATAAATTGACTTTTTTAGATGCAAAATTGTTTATTAAATTATCATAATTAATTTCATTTTACGTTGTTTTTTAAATAGATAATAAAGCCGAATAATTTGATCTTTGCTGAGACATTGTCGATTTTAGATAAGATTTATTAATTTTAGTTTTGAAAAAACAACATTACACAGAAACGACAATTACAAAAATTATTTACACTTTTTTTTTGGACGCATTATAGGTTTTCACTTAAGATGTTTATTTCAGTATATAAATATAATCCGTCAATGTTCAATTGTGAATTGCAAAATTGGCCACAGAAAATTGCAATGTATAGCAAAGGACACACGTTTGTTAAAGCAATACCAACCATAATTAAGAGTGTTATTTTTGTGTTAAAAAAAATGGTGACTTGTGAATCACAAAATTAATACTTTTGTGGCAACAACAAACGTTATAAAAAGATAGTTACTATTTGAAAGTGTAATTCATTAGTTAGTTAAATAGTTACTTTGATTAATGGAGTTTTAAAGACTTTACTTATGTTACAAGTAATTGCCTTGTTTGTTAGAAAGTTTGTTATTTTTTTGCTGCATAAATAAGACTTTCCCTTCTTCTCAAACACCATAATTTCTCATTGTAATAATAATACAAACATATATCCTGAATCTAAAGCAAGAACTTTACTTATCCAATGGTTGAGATGTCTATATGACCACCACACAAATTCAGTAAATTAAACAATTCCACCAAATTACTTCATTATTATTATATTTTCATGTCTAAGTTGAAACTTCTATTATTAGATTATTATTATTATATTATCACTATTCACGAATAAAATACAAACAGATTGCCACTGGCGGCTAGCACTTTGACTGAGTAGAAATGTCATGTGATGTGTGACAACTATTTTCAAAATTGGAAGCTCTTACAACTAATGCATCTGTCCTTTCTTATAAATAAACTATTTCTCAATTTTTACATATATTACAACTAATGCATCTGTCCTTTCTAATTTTTTACATAAATTACATACATATAAAATATTACTAAATTTATTACTAAACTTTTCAAACACAAATAAAAAAAAAAAAAAAAAAATTTTTAAAAATAAAAAAAAAAAAAAAAAAAAAAAAAATTAAAAAAAAATTAAAAAAAAAATCAACAATAAAAAAAAACATAGAAGTATTGATAATTGATTTGAAAGAGTACCTATATTTAGATATATAGCACTTATATATAAATAGAAATGAAGTGAATATGAAAGAAATAAAATGATCTGAAAATAAAATAGCTGCACTGACTTGACATTAATGGAAGTAGTTGAATTATTTAATCCCCACAAGCCATTGCCATTAGTTGAAAAATTTAATTTCAACGTAAAGCATGATGGAATTGTGGGGTCCATTATTCACTTTGTCACGTTTCACATTGTTTCTTGTCAATTTCCTTATGACTTTTTTTTAATAACAATCCAAACCTGTTTCATGTTTTGTAGTTTTTATTTGAAGCTGAGAGATAAATGGTTTCATTCAACACAAATTTAATCCTCTTGGTTTTTTCCAACACTCAATAATTTCAAACCTGGTATGTTTGATTTGTTAGTTATAATTCTGTTAAGGTAGTTATTTTTTCTTTTTGTAGTAATTTTTTTGCATTTTAGGCTTCTGAATCTACCTACCCTTCTTTTCTGAGTGCTTTGTGTTCATCAAGTTCAGGAATTCAATTATTTGAAGTTGAAGCTTGAAAGTTGAAACCCTTGTCCTTTTTTTAACTGTAGCATGTTATATGTAGCATCGACACTCCAGATTAAAGGCATGTTTGGTGTCTACGCGTTAGTGTCAGTCTCATTTTTGGTTTTTGTGTCTATGTTAGTGTTTCATAGTATGTGCTTATAAGTTGCTATTCTGGTAGAGCAATTTTTTTTTCTTAATTGTTTCTTTTCAACTGTTGCAGATAATTTAATTTTGTTATACTTAAGGAAGAGAGATGGATAGGATTCAAAGGATTCAAGAGGGAGATGAAAGTAAAAGAACTCGGCATTCGTCTTCTTCAGTTGTAGCTCTAGCAATCAAGGGTAACAAGAAAAGCAAATATGTTGTACAATGGGCACTTAACAAGTTTGTTCCAGAGGGAATGATTATCTTCAAGCTGATACATGTTCATGCTGGTATAGTTGGCGTTCCCACACCAAGTAATATCATTGTTTATTGTGTTTAACAAATTAACAATTTTTGTTTTTCTTTTACAATACAAAGTAACAATTTTATGCAATTAAAAGTTGAAAAACATTTTTTGTTAAATTAAGAGGCTTTTTAAGTGTTATGATAACTGCAAAAACTTGCATTTGTATCTTGAAGAGATCTGTTAATGAAGTTTGATCTATTTCTAAAATAATCTGTTGAGTATCGCTTAAAAAGCTTGTAGTATGTAACCCTAAGCATTGCCTAATAAGAAAACTATAGCAGCCACTCTATTGTCGAAGACGTAGGAACAATTGGCCGAACTCTATGATCATCTGTTGTGTTTTTGTGCATTTATTTATATGTTTACTTTAGAACCAGTTTGCTGGTCTAACATATTCCAGGGCTGTTATGACTTATGATTGGCAGTCTTGCATTCTGTATCAAAGTCAGAACTTTTATGTTTCCCTTACTTTTGTTAACATGACTCAACCTCACAAAAACCGACTTTTCAGGCGAGAAGAACTGTGCAAGCCTTATAAACACAACTTAGGTCACATATCTAGTCAATGTGTAACACTCCACGTGCCCAACATGTTCAGGGCCGAACATCTGAAGTGTGAAATGTGTGTGGAATAAGAGGATTTCAACGATGATAAAACTGTAGAATATGTTTTTTGCCATGTATAAAGTTATCACTTATCAGCATGATAGGAATAGTAATTACATGGTTAACTCTAATATTTTCCATATAACAAATTATTTTATTATACATAAGTGATTATAGCTGCTTGTTATGATATAGCAGTTGAAGGTTTTACAAGATTATTATTTAGTTATGATAATTCAACATTTTTGTACTTGCAGTGGGAAATATGCTCCCAATTTCACAAGTGCGTGACGACGTAGCAGCCGCGTACAAAAAAGAAATAGAGTGTGAGACAAATCAAATGCTTCTACCTTTTAAGCAAATGTGTGAGCAGAGAAAGGTAAGATATTGTTCTTCATGAAGATTAATTTGAACAAATAGTGCACTATAGGAACTGCATTCTTATACTATTGTTGAAACAGGTGCATGTAGAAGTTGTAGTGATTGAATCAGATGATGTGGCATCTGCAGTGGCAGAGGAAGTAACTAAGTATGCTATAACGAAATTGGTTGTTGGAGCTTCGACTGGAGGCTTATTTAAAAGGTACTTCTATAATGACAACAAAATCATTTTAGGAATTACCTTGACTCATTTTGGCTACTAATTAAGATTTATTATCACCAATAGTATTAAGATCAAACTGCATTCTTCCTCAAATAATTTGTGTCATTTTTATCCTTTAGAAACATATATTTTTTTATCATATATTTTTTAGTATGACCATCCAACATAAATTCTCATCTTCTCGACACCATGTTTCATATTTCTCTGCTTAATGCGTACACTCTTCATCTGGTAATACTCCTTTTGATTGACGCCTTCATTGCCTTCTTTCAGTAAACATAAGGGTATGTCCGCAAAAATCTCAGTATGCACTTCAAGATTTTGTACGGTTTATGCTGTTTCAAAAGGAAAGTTGTTGATACGGCCATCAGACGTGCAGATTGATGAAAGCATTACAGATGACACAAGTGAAATCAGTTTTTCCTCAAGCAGCTCATCGAACTACACTTCTACCACTCAGACAGGTATATAAGTAGGAATTTTGCAAAACTGGTTAAAAACGATTTACTCGCCTTTTATAGAGTAATTAATCCGTCGATGTGTATCAGACTCTGGCTCGGTTGCATCTTATGCTGCTTTACATTCCTCTTCCTTGGCAACACAACGATTTCAAGCTCTTTCAAGTATGAATCAGAACCTTCTAAGCACAAATTCTGGTTTGAATGAAACTAATCATTCTAGAGGTCAGTCCATTGATCTCGGAAGAGGTAATGTTGCTACAAGTTCTGCTAGAAACTCAGATTTTGATCGTGGTCTGAGTCGGGCCTCTAGTTTCAGAAGCATTGTTTCAGACACCGATACTTGGATTTATGATCAAATTTCTTTAAAGGATGCTCCACTAGCTTCTAAATTTGCGTCACCTAATAGGCAGGTAATTGAAATTTCTTTCTTTCTTTAGACTTGATGAATAGTCCTTATATATATTTTTGCGATTAGAATAAACTTTCAGATAAATAATTTTTATTTTTTTTTATGTTTTTCACTGTGTCACATATTTGAAAAGAATTCCATACAATAAATTTTCATCTTAACTAGAATCATTTTGGCAAATATGTTTGTTGTGTTTCATCATATCAGAGTATGATAACTGTAGGGTTCATTTTGATCAAATATGAGATCCTATGTACTGAGCTATATGTATTGTTATATGTAAAACAGCTATTGCTTCATTAAACTTCCATTTGCAAATGAACTTTCTTTGTGGTTGTTTATCTAGCAGGAGAATTTTAACCTTGAGCTTGAAAAGTTGAGAATTGAACTAAGACATGCACAAGGAATGCATGCAGTAGCTCAAACTGAGAACATTGACGCATCACGAAAGGTAATGTCAATTTTCTTTTCGCCAGAAACACTTCTACCTTCTTTTTTTCAACAATTTGTACTACCTAATAAGTATAAAGTATAATCTTTTTTAGGAACCCCTTCCCCCTAGTTTCATCCTTTTTTGGTGTTATTTTCTTTTCCGTTCCTTTTTCGTTGTCATTTTAAGGTTATTTACACATACAAAAGAAACTAATAGATTTTAATACTCTTGATGGAATCATTTTTAAATGGAGTAAGTAACATTTGTTATTGCTTTGAGCAGCTTAATGAACTAAGCAAGAGGAGATCAGGAGAATCCATGAAAATGAAGGAAATTATTGCTAAGGAAGAGGTGGCCAAGGAATTAGCAAGACAAGAAATAGAGAAATATGAAGCTGCAGCAAGAGAAGCTTCGTATTTGAAAGAATGTTCTGAAAGAGAAGCTTCAGAAAGAAAAGAAACAGAATTGAAAGCTATTCGTGCTGCCAAGGAGAAAGAAAAGCTAGAGGATGCTCTAAGTGGTTCCACGCCTCAGTACCGAAAGTTTACGTGGGATGAAATAGTTTTAGCTACTTCATCTTTCTCTGAAGATCTGAGAATCGGAATGGGCGCGTATGGAATGGTGTATAAGTGCACTTTGCATCACACAACTGTTGCTGTTAAAGTTCTCCACTCTGCCGGAATCAGCCAAAGCAAGCAATTCCAACAGGAGGTATGGAAGCTATATGAATATATTGAATATGAAAATATTGTTCTATAGATTATGACAAAACAATAAGTATATAGTTCTTTAATTTGATGAAAGACTTTTATACACTCTGAGTGTTGCGAGTGAAGGCTATGTGTTGTAATTATTTTTACATATTGTTGTTCTTTGGTTGTCATTAGACAACGAGCATGGCTTTTATCTGGTTTTAGAGTTTTTAACGATGAATTCTTGCGTGGTTATTGTGTTCCTAACTTCTCTATGATGTTTTTTTCCCAGCAAGACTAATATCTTCTCTTTGCTTGCAGTTAGAGATATTGAGCAGAATTCGCCATCCAAACTTGCTCCTTCTTCTTGGTGCATGTCCTGATCATGGATGTCTTGTGTATGAATACATGGAGAATGGTAGCTTGGAGGATAGACTATTTCAGAAAAACAGTACCACTCCAATCCGATGGTTTGATAGGTTTCGAATAGCTTGGGAAATTGCGTCAGCTCTCTCCTTTCTTCACAGCTCAAAACCACAACCTATCATCCATCGCGACCTGAAACCTGCAAACATCTTGCTTGGTGGTAACCTTGTCAGCAAAATTGGTGATATTGGTCTTTCTACCGTCCTTAATTCAGATGAGTTATCTACCATGTATAAGGACACAGCGCCTGTTGGGACACTCAGCTACATTGATCCTGAGTATCAAAGGAGCGGTTTAATATCTACAAAATCTGATGTTTATGCTTTCGGATTAGTGATGTTACAATTGTTGACAGCAAAACCGGCGACAGCACTTACTCATGTGGTTGAAACAGCTATCGAAGACGGTAATTTAACGGATATATTGGATCCAAAGGCAGGGTTATGGCCATTTCAAGAGACATTAGACTTAGCTAGATTAGCTTTGAGTTGTGCAGAGCTTAGGCGTAGAGACCGGCCTGATTTGTTAGATCACGTGCTTCCAACACTGGAGAAGTTGAAAGAAGTTGCTGATAGGGCTCATCATTCAGCTGCAATGGTTGCTATTAAACCCAAACCTCCAAACCATTTCATCTGCCCTATACTTCAGGTAGTCAAATAATACTCCATGATGACACTACATTCATTTTATAATCTACTATTAGTGCTAATTATTTGTTATGAGTTAGTTAATCCTTTCTGAGTTAGTTAGTTTTAGTTATATCAGTTAGTATTTTGGAAGATGCTTATCATACTTCATTTGATTTGATGCAGGATGTGATGGATGATCCTTGTGTCGCCGCGGATGGATATACGTATGACCGCAAAGCGATTGAAAAATGGCTTGAAGAGAAAGACAAATCACCAATGACAAACATACCTTTGCCTCATAAGATTCTAATTCCTAATTACACACTTCTATCAGCAATTTTGGAGTGGAAGTCCAAAGAAATATGATTACTTCATTGTTTCTTTTTCAATGTTGATATTGAGAAAAATAGTTAGTTTCTCTAATGTAGCTTGGCTTAAAAGTTTAGTGTGTAGGTCTATATGACATGTGTTAGTTCATATATTGGATGCAGATTTTGGTTAGGGAGATTGAATTTTCATTGTAGATAAATTTGATTCTATTGTTTGATTCTGTACGTAATATGTATTAAAGTTCATATATTGATTAATCATATTCAAACTAACATTTTTTTATAGAAAAACGTTAGTATATTAGTTGTTATATTACTATTTGTCTTCTTTGTCAGGGTTTGAATCTCAAACTTTTAGCTCTTAATTTAACTTTAAATTCAAACCAATTTTACTATCTAACTTCTAATATTCAAACTAACACAACTAATGATAACTTATAGACTATAGCTCCGTTTGGGAATTAACTGATTTGATTAAATAAATAATTTAACCAAATTGTATATAGCCAGCCAGAAATTAATATTCCTCTCCTACAAACTACTTCATCCGTTCCTTTTTAAAGTGTTATTCTGGAATATTAATACCAAATTAACGAAGTGTATTTTTGCATTTTTATTTCCTATTATACCCTTATTTTAATCCACCAAATATATTGCTTTTTTTTTCTTCACACACTTTCTTTTTCCAATAAATTTAATACGTTATCTTTCTCTCATCTCGTGACAAACAATTGTTAGTTACTTCTTTTTCTCCAACAAATTCCTTAATCATTTGATCAATAGCATTAATTAGTGTTATTTAAAAATATAAGAGTAATTGACAAATTGTATAATTGACAAATCGTACCCTTAAAATACCAAAACGGCATTTAAATAGGAACGTTAAATCCGCATTCAAACGACACTTAAAAAGGAACGGAGAAAAGTAAATTACTACTTCAAACCAACATAATGTGACATTTTATGTAATAGATGTTTAAGTTCCTTAATCATTTGATCAACAGTCCAATTCTTAACTTGTGTGTATAAAAAAAGTATGTTGAGAGATTCAAACTCCTTAAATAGGAGAAAGTCTTGGTTGGGCACATACCCAACACCTCAATTTTAGACACATACTCACATAAAACTAATAAAATTAAATAAAAAGTATTCAGTCACATCAATTGATATATTATAATTTCATTTTCCTTTAATTTTTTCTTGCTTTTGTGTGTGCGCCCAAATATATTTATTTGGATTTATACCCAACCAAGTGTGCCTCCCTTAAATAGATCCCATTCACCTCTTGAAGGATCAATCTTACAGGTTACACATGGGGACAGCTTTATTCTACAACAACAATAATAATAATAATAATGATGATTCAAAATACATTAGTCCCTAACAAAAACTTAAACATTAAATCTGTCAATGTTTCCTGTAAAAGACTATTTATGAATTTTTTGAAAGAGATTAAAAACTAAATTCTAATGTTGGTTGTTTGTCGGCTGGCTCCTTCATAGAGTAGACATGACATTGTCAGTGATTAACTGCATCAACTTGAAGACAGGCTTGATATTATAATATTTGAAGTTATTTAGATCTTAAACTAAAGTCCAATTTATTTAGACAGTGACACTTTTCTCTTTTATTTTTTTAATTATTAATTGCATGAATGGATTGGCTATTAGGTGTGGTCATTAATGTAACAGAAAGTGATGTCTTTCTTGGATATTTCTTTTTTTAAAGATAGGAGTTAAGTTTCATTTTGAGTTGTTGAATGTGTCACATGTTACTATATCATTCTTTACTTTAATTTATATACATATTATATCATCAATGTATAAATTTTTTACACATACATCTAATATATTACAACGTCAATTAATATACCAACATATTATTGGATGCATGTGTAAATCTTTTGTACATGTCAATTAAACTTATCATTTTTGAACATGTTAAATGTATCAAAATTATAAAAACATCATCAAATATATGTTTTTTTAGTCAATATGATCCTCAAAATGTATCTTTATTAGTTTGTTTAATTTGTTAATGTATATTCTATTAATAAATTTGATCCACACAATTAATAACATGAGATATAGTATAAAATGATTTTGTAATTTCATATGTTAGTATTACATTCTCACATGTTTTAGGACCAAAACTACTGTGTAGTAATAAGACAAACTTAACTTTTCAGAGGTTTTGGATTATCTAGTAGTTGGTGTTTTTATTTGAAGTTTGAAAAAATTGTTTCCTTGAGAACAAAAGTGATGATGGGAAATAGGATTATCTTCTTTTCTGGCTAAGATTTTGAGCCAGACACTCAAAAAGTTCAAAGCAAGTTGGTTTCTTTGGTTAGTTTTTAAATCTGTTAATATGGTTATTAGTTTTTTTTCCTGTTTTTTTTTGTTGTTTGTAATTGAACATGTGTATATATGAGCATGCTAAGATTTGAGGCAATGAGTAATTCAAAGCTGTTTGATTGGTTAGTTAATTATCTGTTAAGTTTGTTATTGTTTGTGTAAATTTTCTGTATTATAATCATATGGCTATATGTGTTTCTGAATCTTTCCCACTCTCTTTGTTCCTGTGTTCATCTAGTTCAAATTTCCATTTTAACCTTGAGGATTTTCATTATCAAAAAATAAAAATCCTTGAGGATTTAATGTTTATTTCACTTCTACTAATTGTGGACTTTTTTTTCTTTTTGAGATCTTCCCATAATTCCTAATACTCCTTTCTTCATATACTCCTAAACTTCACTTCCCGGCTGAGTTTGAATCCTAACTGGAACAATCTTTGACCAGATTTTACTTACCTCTTGACCGAACTCTAGATTACCAATGCACTCTTCCATTGGGAATCAGAGGGTTCATTTGTTCTTTTGTTATTGTCATGTGTATAAGCGGTAGTCCCTAAAAGAGCAGCTCAGTCGTAAGGATTGGGACGACGAATGAGTATTATCTAGGATGTCTAGGATTTGATCTTTGCTACTAACAAATTAATAGGGAACTATGTTTTTTTTTTTATTATTATTTATTTTCCACTGTTTTTGTAGGTAATTATACTTACTTCTCTATCATAAGGAAGAGAGATGGATAGGGTTCAGGAGGGAGAAGAAAATAATAAATCATCAGTTGTTGGTCTAGCAATCAAGGGTAACAAGAAAAGCAAATATGTTGTACAATGGGCACTTGATAAATTTGTTCATGAAGGGATAAGTATCTTCAAGCTTATACATGTCAGGGCTGTTATTAAAGGAGTTCCAACACCAAGTAAGATACACTGTGTTTTATGTTCGAATTCGGTTATTGTAAAGTTAGTCTAGTGTGAAACATTAAAAAATGGAAATACAAGGACCAACATTTTGATTAAGATTATTCAATATTTCTGTGCTTCCAGTGGGAGATGTGCTACCTCTTTCACAAGTACGCAATGACGTAGCAACTTCTTTTAAAAGGGAAGTGGAGTGGCAAACAAATCAAATGCTTCTACCTTTTAAGAGTTTGTGTGAGCAGAGAAAGGTTATACATTGTTGTTGATGTAGAATAATTACAATAACTAATGCACTATACTATAGGATCTACGTTCTTATAATATTGTTTGTGCAGGTGCACGTAGATGTTCTAGTGATTGAATCTGATGATGTAGCAACTGCAGTAGCAGAGGAAGTAGCAAGGGATGCTATTACCAAACTTGTCCTTGGAGCTTCATCTTCTGGTATATTTAAAAGGTACTTATTGAAATGTCATTATCATATTAAATACCATTTTCAAAAGTCAGAAGAATTGCTACATTACCTTGAACATCTTAGAGTGGAAGTTGGTTAACATAATAGTAGATAGATCAACTATTGACACTTTAGGGCATTTTTGGATTGGTGGAATGAGATGGAATCATGGAGCGGAGTAGGGTTATATTCTATTTTTGGACTTTAGAGTATTTTTTGTTTAACTCAAGTAGAATATTGTCACAGCAGCATAAGAACACTTGGCTTGTCGCACAACTGTGACTGATGTCTTGTTTCATTCTAATCCGCTCCATTTCATTCTGCTCCATTCCGTTCATTCTAAGATATCCAAACATACCCTTAAGGAATGCGAAGTAGTGAGGCAACAATGACGGACCGGTGGTGTCACCGCACCAATGTCAATATCCAACAGCTCTAAAGCCTAGAGCCATCATCATACTTCACCGGAGGTTTGGAAATGAAGGAGAAGAGATGTAAACACTTCAAAAAGTAGCATACTTGAATAATTTCTTTTTTTAGAAAATGAGAGAAAAATTCTAAGCATTAGGTTTTACCGTGCACAAAAACTTAGAATGATATATCTTTATTATTTACCAATATGTTATCTCTCTTTTATTAATATGCACTTATCTGTCATTGATTTCTTTTCTGATCTTTATCTGATCCTACTTCTTTTGAATAACTCCTTTCAGTAAGCATAAGGGCATTTCTGCAAAAATATCGGTATGTACTCCAAGATTTTGTACAGTTTATGCCGTTGCCAAAGGAAAATTGTCCATACGGCCGTCAGACACGGAGATTGATGGAAGTATTATAGATAATACCAGTGAAACCAGTTTTTCCTCCAGCAGCTCATCAAACTACACTTCCACCTCTCAGGCAGGTAAATACATAGCAAGTTTTGCAATACTGTTGTTAAAAAGGTAAGATTTTCAGTATGATTCAGAACAAAATGCCTTGTAAGAAGAATGATGTTTCCTTGCACTATTTTTGAACCCTTAATAAGTGTCAACAGAACATTCAAGTTCTTTTTCTCCTAATATCTTTCCATGACAGTGTAAATATATTTTACATAGACATGCAATAATATTTTATCATCTTATGACATCATAATATTATTCTGTAAACATGTTTCCACTATTATAAGATGATGAAATATTACCGGACATTTATGTAAAATGTATTTACGCTTTCTTTGTATAGTTATGAAACTCATAGCATAATCTATAGATATCATGTAAAAATTGTCATTTCTATCATCACAGAAGTATCAGTATTTCTAATACTTTAAATTCTATAGTATGTAATGTTCATATCTCTCATAGATTGTTAATGAAAGTGAAACTCTAGTATGTTTGATTTCAACTTTCAAATATTTTCATACCAATTGCGTGGAATTTAGCGAGTATTACATAAAAACATCAAAACTGACTTCTGTTGTGTAGAATAATCAGTGTTTGAATGTATATCAGATTCTGGATCAGTTGCATCATGTAATGCTTTACATTCCTACGCCAAGGAAACACGGCGAGTTAAAGCTCACTCAAGTATAGATCAGACCCTTCTAAGCACAAGTCCTAGTCTAAATGAAACTAATTATTTTAGAGGTCACTCCCTAGATCTTGGGAGAAAGAATGCTGCTGCAAGTTCTTCCAGAAACTATGATATCGACCATGCTCTAAGTCAGGCCTCTAGTTGCGGAAGCATTTCAGATACTGAATCTTTCTTTTATGAACAAAATTATGCCAAGGATGCGACACAAGTTAATAGACTTCCACCATCAAATAGGCAGGTAATTGAATTTCCTTTTCTTTTGACTTAATGAAATGGTACTTACCTACAACTCGCTCTCTTCGTGAATGGATCTATCTTGATAAGCATTGTCATTCAAATTAACATTGGGATATATAAATCATATCTTTTATATTTTTCATTTTGTAATGTAATATTTGAGAAAACTCCCGTACAATAGAAGTTTCATCTTGACTATAATCATTTTTTTGCTCCTGTTTCTAGCAAATACAAATATGTTTTCTCAACATATCGGAGTATGATAGTTTCAAGGCTTACTTTGACTAATATGCAATCCTGAAGTGAGATCTATATGTAATTTAAAACATCTATCACTTCAATTTGCAGTTTAATTTCCTCTGTTGTTGTTTATAATCAGGAAAACATTAACCTTGAGCTGGAAAAGTTGAGAATTGAACTAAGACATGCGCAAGGAATGCATGCAGTAGCTCAAAGTGAGAACATTGATGCATCACAAAAGGTAATGTCTTATTTCTTTTTGTCAAAAACACTTCTTGCTTCTGTGTCTACCATTTGTGCTATCTAATAATTAAGGAACTCCCTTCCGTCTTCCATGCATCTAGTTTTGTCCATTGAGTTATCTTATTCTATAAATTGTAATGGAATGATACTTTCTTATTATTATTGCTACAATCTCCGACTGTTTATATAGAAAAAGAAATTACACTAGTTGTTGTCCCATTAATTAGGACTGATAACGACAGAATAAAATAAAATAAAATCACAGAGAAGCAAACATATATTTCCTGATCCATGAAATATATTCGTATTTGCATTGTCAAAAGGAGTAATATCTATTATTTTTGTGAGCAGTTGAATGAACTAAACAAGAGAAGATTAGAAGAATCCACAAAAATGAAGGAGATTATGGCTAAGGAGGAGATGGCCATCGAATTAGCGAATCAAGAAAGAGAGAAATATGAAGCTGCAGCAAGAGAAGCTACATATTTGAAAGAATGTGCTGAAAGAGAAGCTGCAGAGAGAAAAGAAACAGAATTTAAAGCTATCCGTGCTGCCAAAGAGAAAGAAAAACTTGAGGATGCTCTGAGTGGTTCCACGCCTCAGTACCGGATGTTTACGTGGGATGAAATAGTTTCGGCTACTTCATCTTTCTCTGAAGATTTGAGAATTGGAATGGGTGCATATGGAATTGTGTATAAGTGCACTTTGCATCACACAACTGTAGCTGTTAAAGTTCTCCATTCTACTGGAAACTGCAAAAGCAAGCAATTCCAACAAGAGGTAAACATTGTTCCATATTGTAAGACCAAACAAAAAGTATATAGTACCTTAATTTGTTGTAGAGCTTTCTTACACATTATATGACAGTATATCTTCCCGTCGGTACTTATGTTTAAAAATCCTATTTCAAGTATGATGTTTTCTTGTTAAATTGTGTAATAGTGCCCCTAAGATTAACCATTCAACATTACTTCCATTTCCATTTCATTTAAAAGGTTTCTATATGTTCGTTGTCATATCCCATACTTTTTGCAAAATGTGAACCAACCAATTCAATCAAGCTGGTGGAGGCATTGTAACTTTGAGAAATGTTAGCAACACACTCTTTTCAAGACACTAATATTGGGTGAAGTTCATCTCCAGAAATGGAATGCCTTCCACAAATATCCCATAACTTCACTTGAACAAACTTTACAAATAATAATTGCATATCTAGTAAGAGCACTAATATTTCTTACAAAGGATTTCTACAAAAAACAGATAAGAGTGCATGAAAATAGGATATTTGATCAGTCAAGTTCTTGCTGACCATACATGGAAAAGTGGATAGTTATTATTTGCAAAGTATTACTTTCTTCCCCATATTATTCTTGCATTTCTTGTGAGACATTTTCAAAACAATAAGCAATGTTCATCTAGTAATGAGTATGACACTTGAATTGAACTGCAAAACAAGACTAATATCTTCTCTTTGCTTGCAGTTAGAGATATTGAGCAGAATTCATCATCCAAACTTGCTTCTTCTTCTCGGTGCATGTCCTGATCACGGATGCCTTGTGTATGAATACATGGAAAATGGTAACTTGGAGGATAGACTACTCCAGAAAAACAGTAATAGCCCAATCCCATGGTTTGATAGGTTTAGAATAGCTTGGGAAGTTGCGTCAGCTCTTTCCTTTCTTCACAGCTCAAAGCCACAACCAATCATCCATCGTGACTTGAAACCCGCAAACATCTTGCTTGGTGGTAACCTTGTCAGCAAGATTGGTGATGTTGGCCTTTGTACAATCCTTGATTCAGATGAATTATCTGCCATGTATAAGGACACAGCGCCTGTTGGAACACTCAGCTACATTGATCCTGAGTATCAAAGGAGTGGTTTAATATCTACAAAATCTGATGTTTATGCTTTTGGATTAGTGATCTTACAGTTATTGACGGCAAAACCAGCCGTAGCACTTACTCATATAGTTGAAACAGCTATTGATGGTGGTAATTTAGCAGATATATTGGATCCAAAAGCAGGATCATGGCCACTACAAGAGACACTAGACATAGCTCGGTTAGCATTAGGCTGTGCGGAGATGCGGCGTAAGGATCGGCCTGATTTGAATGACCATGTCCTACCAATGCTAGAGAGGTTGAAAGAAGTTGCTGATAAGGCTCAACATTCTGCTTCAATAGTTACTATAAAATCCAGACCTCCAAACCATTTTATATGCCCTATACTTCAGGTAGTCAAATATTCCATAATGGCATTACACTGATTCTCTAATATACACAATAAAAAGAAATGGATTGTGGTTGAGGTTCCATTTTTAGTAAAGGTGTTTTATAGTCTGGTTAATACATAATAAACATAATTGTTCCATGTTAATGGCTTGACCTAGCTTGTTGAGCTGCTAATATTGGTAGAAATAGAACTCGATATCCTAGGGTTTACACACTGATACACTGCGCTACCATGCTTCTGAAGATTCTCATTGTATTTTATTTGATTTGATGCAGGATGTGATGGACGATCCTTGTGTTGCTGCAGATGGATATACGTACGATCGTAATGCAATTGAAAAGTGGCTTGAGGAGAATGACAAATCACCAATGACAAATATGGTTTTACCTCATAAGCATCTAATTCCTAATTACACACTTCTTTCTGCAATTTTGGAGTGGAAGACCTGATAAAATATGATACTGGCATACTATATTATCTTTCTCAATGTTAATATATTTAGTTAAATGATTCCTTTATTGTAGCTAGGCTAACTAGAAAGCTCAACATGTGACAGTTACTTGGTTACAGACATTGTGTGTACCATGCCTATTATTTGGTTACATGAGGAAGATTGAATCTCATTCAAGTGTAAAAAAATATGATTCTCTTGTAGGATTGTGAATGTGCTTTAGGGATTAAAGTTGGTCCTTATCATATTACTGAAGATTTCATCATCTTCTGTTATCCGAATACATATGTACAATTATTCGTTGAATTGCTTGTTTATGTCACATTTTATAGGTTTAATTGTAGCTTTGATCCCTTAAGTGTCACGATTGTGCAATTTTTGAATTTCGTTTTCAGTTGTACTAGTTGAGTTTCCGTAAGTTTTGGTCATGTTGCAATCAAGTCATCCCATCAGTCTTCCATCCAATTGCTAATAGAAAATGAAAATCATGTGCCGTGTAAGAATTTTTGTTAGCAATTGGAGCAAAATTTAACAGAAGGACTTGATAGGTAAGATGATGAAAACTTCTTAGACCAACTTTGCAGACTTGAGCACAAGAGCCGTTAATCGCATGGATCAGATTTACAATTGAACTGATTTCCAAATACATTTGTGTTCTGATAGTAACTCATGGTGCCTTAGCTTTTAGATATGGATGATAGGAACAGAGATTTTATCCTATAGAGATTTGTCTTGTTCCATATTCATCATCCATCCTTCTCCACATTTCCAAAATCAGGCACATCTTTTTTCACCAAATCTTAGGCCAAATAATCACTTAATTTAACCCTGAAAGCAAACCTCATAATTCATATATTGGTTAATCTAATTGCAACTAATAAAACTAATAATGGCCTTTCGTATATCAACTAAAAATACTCATGCATTGAACATGATTACTGGCTAATTGTCATCTATATTTATTCATTAAAAATTACAACATCCATAAAAGATCACATGCTCCCACCCAATATTAAGGTGACCAAGGGTTACATACATAAACTCAAATGTAGCAAAATGTTCCCTCCATGCTTACATGTCCTAAACATGGTTTTAGAGATCATCCAAATCTTATACTTAAAGGAAAATTAAATCTTCTACTTAAAGGTAAAATTAAGCATTACTACAAAGAAATATATACACAATTATATGGTACTAAACAACCGTTATAATGGTTCCATTTAATATAGTAGCCAAAACTGTTTAATTAAATTTCAGGACCAGTTGCAAACATGCATACAAGACCGCGAAACACTTGAGCAGAGAGTTGGTGTGCCTGAAACATCTCACCATCCACATTCCATACACTCTCATTGCCAGAAGAAGTAAAGGTAAAAGCAGGTGTCTGCAGGTGCCAAGTAAAGTTAGTAAGTTAGCAGTGGAATAAGGTTCTGTGGATTAGGGCCAAAAAACTAACCTTGCGATGTTCAACAAACTTAAAATTCAAAGGGTTTCCCCCTCTTTTTGTAAGTTGAGTCAGGTGCCTGTATCATTCAACAAGCAAACAACAAAATGATATTGTTATCAAGTGTGCAAGCTATATTTGATATTTGTGAAATAATGAGGCATATATATTATATATCTAATAAAACACAAACAATTAAACTATGTACGATACGTGAGAGGGAGAGAATAGAGAATTAAATAAAGAGGACTTGGCTTTTTTCAAAATTACTTAGAATCAGTACATACTCCTCACATATTTGAGTAAAAAACATTTGTTATTTCAGATTCAGGTGTTAAAAAGTAGCGCTAAAATATTTTCAATTTATGGTTGGTTGGCTAAAAATTACTTCCTAGAATGGAAATGAGTTGTATAATTTTTTACACACTAGGGAACTGTTATGTGGTTTTCATTTCAAATCCACAGACTCAACCTAGAAAGTGTCCAACAGATTGGTATGATATTGCATTATTTATTTTCCAACATAATCTAAATAAAGATCCTATTCTGTATACCAGGAAGATCCGTAAGATTTTCAAGTGACTTAGGGCCTGTTTGTATTGACTTATTCGAGCTTATCTTATGACATAAGCACTTGCGAGACTGTTTGAGAGAGCTTACAAAAACAACTTAAGACATGTCCCTAAGTTTCTTTTATGAAAACAGTTCATAGCTTATATGAAAATAATTTGACTTTATTTTATCTTTTGTTATAGAAATAGCTTATACATATGCACTTATGCTATGAGCGCTTAAGCAAGGTGATTACCCAAACATAGCCTAACGTGGAAACAAAGAAAGACAATGTTTACCATAAATAAGAAGCGTGAGGACATTCTTTAATCATTATGAGATGAAGGAAACCATCTGAAAGGTGTGCATCAGCAACCAAACCATCTGGTGCTTTGTCATTTCTGTTAGAGATTACCGCAGCTCCAACACTAATAAACCGTCCTTTGGATTTCACCCATCTTCTCTTTTCTGAATTTAAATGAGGTGTTAAGCTGCAAGTTCCAGCAGCTGCATTATTTGGCTTTTCATTACAAACTTTGCAATTAATACGGCAGATACATCTTTCTGATCTGCGTGGAGATTTCAATCCCCGTAAAAGGCTACTTTCACGACTCCTTTTGGAAGTCGTCGAATCGGTTTCCTCTGATTCATCATCTAGGTATGATATTTCTGCCTCATATGACCTGAATAATATTTAGACAGATTACGAAAAATAGAAAGGTAAAGGTAAATAAGCAAGATGTCAAGAAGTGCCAATAGTTGAAATAAGTAACACACAACACAACTGGGTGATACTGATAATACTACTTTCGGATACAAAACAAAACTTCTATGCGGAGAGACAACCATTAGCATATAAAATAAATTTTCAAATAAGTCCAATAAACTAAAATTGCATAATTAGATGGAGAACCCCTTTAACAAATAATGCAGGTTAACAAGATATTTGAATTTGAATCTGAACCTCAAGAAGAGAATCTAATAAATGGATTGAATTTTCACATAACCAACATGTTGAATCTAATAAAGTCGATGGTTTGAACATTGTAATTACAAAAGCCATGAGACGTGTGTTGTTTTCGCTTTGTGATAGGTTAGTAGTTTGAATTTGTTAGATATAATATACAAATCGTTAATGTATCTTCACCCGACAGCTTGAACTTTTAGGATAGTTGGTTGATAACATGATATCAAAGCATATATGACCAAGTGGTCTAGAGTTAGATCCTTGTAGCCCATATTCATCTAATCTAATAAGAAGTTAAATTTCAGCACATAGTCGGGGGTATAGTGGTTCAAGACTAAAAAGGCATGCACACGGCATAGTTTGCCATGCAAAGAAATAAAAGGTGTAAAAGAAGAAAAGCATGAAATTCAAGAAATGATATTTAGAGCTGAGATTATATCCACTTGGACAATACCTGTGCCTTAAAAATACCACCGTTCCAGCATAATCATAACGTTTGGGACCCATCCAGCGATACTTCTCACTCTCTTTGATAACATCGCCATAAAATCCATACCTTTAGTCATTAATATAGAATAATCAATTACTAAAGAAATCTTTAAAATAACTGCAAATTGGTATGTAGATTATAATAAAAGAACGCCTATTTTCTTTTCATCAGGTAACAAAAAGGAAGGAATATTACCCTGCAAAGGAAGCTGCATAGCGCACTAAAGGTTCAACCTTGGATCTAGGAGTTGTTTTCCATCGCACAACTTGAGTTATGTCAAGGTGTACCCTTTTACCAAGGACAATATGCAATGCAGAAGTTATAGGATCTCGAGCTCCAGTTGTACTACAAAATAGACAGTTGTATTCAGAATTTCAAATAATCCACAAGAATAGTAACAGAAAACTACAAGGATGGACTACAATCATGTCGTTTGTTTGTGCAGAAGTAGAACTGAAAATTCAATAATACTAGGAAAAAAAAGTTACCATATCACAATGGCATCAGTTGAACCTGCAGGAATGATCCCAAATCTAAACCATTCATTTGGAACAGGAAACTCAGGAGCCTTATCTTCCGAATCTTCAAAAGCCACAAAAAAAAAAGCATAAAATTGTAATTATTGTTTTACAGTTTACTTTTCATTGTGGTTTTGTATTCTATGAAATAAATTTGATCATATAAAGGGGGCATAGAAAAGGCGATTGCAAAAACACTAACATTTCATAGTAATTAGTAAAAAAATGTAAAAAACATGTTTAAAGATAGGCTTAATTGCATGTTTGATCCCTTATGTTTATTTTAGTTTTCAAGTTGGTCCCTTATGTTTTAAAAGTTTCAAGTTGGTCCCTTACGTTTTTAATGTTTCAAGTTGGTCCAAAATGTTGCTCACGTTGGAATAAGTTAATCCCTTTCACAACATGATATTGAGTTTAATAAAACCAAAAATAATTTAAAAATGTTTTAAACTGATTTTCTAAATAAGTTAAGGTTCTATCACCCATATTGTCAACCCAAATCTTTAAATGTTAAGTGACGGAAGAGACTAACTTATTCCAACGTGAGTAACGTTTTGGACCAACTTGAAACTTTTAAAACGTAAGTGACCAACTTGAAACTTTTAAAACATAAGGGACCAACTTGAAAACTAAAATAAACATAAGGGATCAAACATGCAATTAAGCCTTAAAGATAAAATGCAATTAATGGAACATTGGAATGAAGTTTGTAACTAAAATATAGAGAATAGCTCAATTCTTATTGTTCTTGTAAATACACTAGTAATTGTACTTCTTCTTTCCTATATATAAACATGCTGATGCAAATCACAAGTAATCGATGCCTAACTCATCATTACAAAACCGGCTTTTACGGTGAGGAGTGCCTCCTCTTTATAAACTCTTCTCAAGAATCCTATCTATCCGATGCGGGACTAAATCCCACCTGAGTGTTGGCTGCTAACACACCCCCTCACGCTTCAGCCCGGCCCAATGGGCCTGAAGCGTGGAGATGCAGGAAGCCAACAATGGATCCGATAGGCTCTGATACCATGTAACGAATATGTAACGAATATCGAGGCCTAACTCATCATTACAAAACAGGCTTTTACGGTGAGGAGTGCCTCCTCTTTATAAACTCTTCTCAAGAATCCTATCTATCCGATGTGGGACTAAATCCCACCCGAGTGTTGGCTGCTAACACACCCCCTCACGCTTCAGCCCGACCCAATGGGCCTGAAGCGTGGAGATGCAGGAAGCCCAACGATGGACCCGATAGGCTCTGATACCATGTAACGAATATCGAGGCCTAACTCATCATTACAAAACTGGCTTTTACGGTGAGGAGTGCCTCCTCTTTATAAACTCTTCTCAAGAATCCTATCTATCCGATGTGGGACTAAATCCCACCCGAGTGTTGGCTGCTAACACACAGCTCATTTTAGTTACTGCAATTTTGAAGACATACAAAAATATAAAAAATGGACTTGAAGTAAATATAAACTGAACTCACTAGAATTTGATATTCTCGGCCCAGACTGATTTGCACTTGAAATCAGAGGAAACTGGTCTTCACTTTGACTTGAAGTCTCCTCAAATACTTCAGTTTCATCGACAACCAAGGAATCACCTTTATCTTTAGCCAAATGAACAAAATCTGGAGGAGTTGGTGGGTAGGGAGCTTTAAGCCTGGGAGAAAGGAACCCATTAAGGATTTCATTGAAAAATCCATCACCACCCTGGAACCACCTCAATTAGAAGAATACAATAACTCAAAGAAACTTAAAATATCACTTAAAACTTGAAAGCAACAAGGAAACTTAAAAATCATGGTTTAAAACTTCAATAACATGAAGCCTCGTCATAAACATATCGAAAAAATTAGACTTATAATACGAATATGCATATAATATGATTCTATTAAACAGGACTTGTATGATAAAAGCAAACAATTAGGATAGTCATCCTTGTGAAATTAAACTGCATAAGATTTAAAATATGAGAAGGAATTGAAAAGAAAGGTATGTAATGAAATCCACTACATTAGGAGGAATTGTGATGAGAATGTGTGAGGGAATGAGGGCAGGAAATTATGCAGTCAGATAGTGGATTGCAAGCATAAATTGGGATAACATGAGAGAGAAAAATGCCTCCTAAATTTCCCAAGATATTCTATACAGTATTTTGTTTTTAATCCATAAAGTGGGGGGGAAAAGCATCTACTTTCAACGATTTCTGTATAAACATATCACTATTTGTTATATCACACTGACTGATATCAAAAGAAATATTTCAATATATAGTACAATGTAAAAGAATAGAGTTAAGTTCTTACAACAGCTATAGCACCATCATATGAGTTAAGCTCCTTATTGGTTATAGCTGACATCATATCAAATGCTTGTCCTGCTCTCTCTGTCACAATCACCTGGTGAAGAAAAGAAAAATCGATTACTTGGATCCCGTCGACAATCTTATTTGATTATCAGTTACAACTTAATATATCATAAAGCTGATATTCTCTGGTTCTAGATTTGAAATAACGGGGGAGCAAAAACTTTAGCATTGATGTGAAAATGAAAAGATTTATGTACACAAATACTAGCAGAGCCGAAAGTAGGTCACTAACTAAGCAAAACCAAGTTAAATACTACTCCATCTGTTCCTATTTAGTTATTGTTTTAAGATTATTTACACACACCAAGACAGTCAATAAATTTTGTAACTTTTGATGGAATTATTTGTTTTTTCTATAATACCCTTGACTATTTATGATCTCATTCCATTTATTTAACTATCTAAAGTAAATAATTAAGGTTATTTTGGGCATAACAATAGTTAATATTGTATTAAACTTTGAAAACGGCAAATAAATAGGAATAAAATTCTTCTGTAAAAGAGCCAACTAAGAAGGAACGGATGCAGTAAATCAGTTCAAGCTAATTCAATAAAAATTTATCAATTTTAAGCAAACCCTCAAGCATAAGATTATATATCAATCTCTTTGTGCTTAAGCAGAGATCAATAAAGCTCATTTGCAAAAACAAATGCATGTGTTATAAGCACGAAAACAACATACAGCTTGTGTAAAAATAGTTTGACTTTATTTTGTCTTTTGTATTAGAAATAGCTTATACAAAAGTACTTATATGATAAGTACATGTGCTATAAGCGCTTAATTGAACTGTTAATCCAAAGATGTAAATATATTACAAGTTTATCAATAGCTATTCATTCAGGAAATCACTAGAGATGCTAAAGTTTCACCTTCGTTTCTACTTTGGCGCGTGAGAATATAGGAGCCACAGCTTCCCAGTTTCTACAGCCATTACCTTTTCCACTTTTTGGATGAACAAAAACCTAGTGAATCAGAAATAATATCTGGGAAAATTCATTTTAATTAATCAATGAAAATAAAAAAGAAAAATTATAAAGCAAGTGTTTGATCAGTATCGGAGCATACCAGCAGGCTCCTTGGTCTTCCAACTTCAAGTTTTAAAGATGAATTAAGTTGATTTACCCACATCTGACATGTTTGCAAATTTGTATGCCCAAAAGTATATTCAGCCAGGATCCACTGTGAAGGTTGATTCTTACTCTTTATAAAACCGTGCACAGTAAAGTGGAACATCTACATAATTGTAAGACAAAAAAAAAACTATGAAACATGATAAACGTATAAAGAACATAACAGCATACCCAAGAACAAGAACAAACCTTTATATCATGACTCGAAAGTGTACGTTCAGTGCTACGAGGAAGATTTGATTTGTGAATCGAACTGTTATCAATCAACTCAACAGCATATATGTCCGAAAGTTTGATCTCAGAAGCAACCTTGGAAACGTATTTAATGCCTAAACAAGTTGAAACATCCTGTTCCATTAAATATTTAGAAAATTAAGAAGAAGAAAAATTAGGAAGTAAATTAATGAAGTTAATCGTTTAATTAGAATTTTGGAAGAAGCAATATGTAAGGAAAAGTTAGTAATAACTAATTCATGAGAAATTTGTGGTGCTAGCTAGTGGAAAGGTGACATAGGCATTCCCTTCTGTAACTAAAATCACCATATTTCATCCATGGATGCATTTTATAAAAACACAAACAGGATTATTTTGATCATAAAGTATAAAATTGCAACTACATCAAATGCAGTCGCAGGCCTACTCACAAGGAAAAACGATAATCAATTCATGCACACCTTACATAATTTGAACTTGGGTTCAAATCAATCATCCACAAGCAACAATGATCATGTGAAACATACAACAAACTTTGCTTTAAACAGAAAACATAAGCAAAGTTCGAGACTAAATCCTTTACCCCTGAGTATAATAAGTTTAAACAAACAAACACAAAGAGCTACTCAAAGCAAAATCATTCTCAATCATGATGAGAACTAGATACCACCAATGATAGAATGGCCTTTAATTCCAGTCATAAAATTAAAATGACAACATGTGAACCATCATAGGCCCTTAGACCTACAAACTCCACCCGAATATTTGCCCCCCGTCAAAGAATGAGAGGCTGTTTATAGATCGATTTATTCGAATTTATTTTCTTCCATAGGGAAACTTAAGAAAACAACTTATCCGTGACTTGTTTTCCTTATGTTCATAATCTCTATAGGATAGTTTATGAAAACAGCTTATAGCTCATACGAAAACAATTTGACTTTATGATATATAAGCACTTATGATAAGTGTTATGCATATGCTATAGGAGCTTAATTAAGTTGTTTATCCAAACAAGGCCTGAATCAAAAAACATATCAATCCATCAAAGTATAGTTGAATGCTTAAACAAAGGGTGCCAATTGCCAAACCAAACCAACATATTCCAAGACAATATCCATATACAATTTCACAATCTAAGCCAGAAAATTTCACAAACATATTAAAAGCAATAAAAAAAGAAAGACATACATTTTCCAAAGGCTCCACCGATTTCCAAGACAACCCATCTGAATTTAAGCTAAGAATGACCTCTCCAACATGATCCAACAAAAGGGTTGAGTTAAAAATGGATGCTTTACGATCCAAAGATGTACCTGGGAGAGATTTGTCTCTCTCTCCTCCCAAGTCACCATCGTTTCCCTCTCTCTCCATTAACAAATGAAGAGTCAAGGAAACGAGATTATATTCAAAGACAAGATTTTCAATAATTTCAGCAAAGATTGAAAGTTGCAACAATCAGGAAAAAGTTTTCAAAGGTTTTTTTTTTCTTCTTTCTTTCTATGAGTTGATTGAGGTTGAGGTTTTTCTAGCAGACACCAACGTTTTGTTTTTGTTATCATAAGATAAAATGTTTTTTTAGGCGGCTTCTATCTAAACAACTTGTGGGTGAAAGAATTGACTAGATTTAGCACGAGACAATGGTCCACATAAGTTTGACATCAAAATTGAAGGGAATTGTTAAACAATATACTTCAATGGATGTCTCATTTTGATTTAGTAAGATTTTGAGCAAAATAATTAGTCTTGATTAATAATCTCGATAATAAAATAAGACTGGTGATGTTTTAATGTCTATTTCGTTGAATTTCTTATTTAATTTGGTATTCAGTTGAATGATCGACTAATCTGAAAAGTTCAATCTCATCGTTCATTTGTGGGAGGACTCATTTAAAGTTGAAGCATAGCTTTGTATAAACTTAACCAACCAAAAGTAGCGGAACAGAAATCGAACATGAGATTTTGAGAGAAACATACCTCAATGTCATGGGCCAACATCACTTCACCAACCTAATGGGTTTTGTCAATGTCAATATTGATAGGTTGAGCATTTACATTTAAGTTTGAATTGAGACATCCAGCGAGTTTCATGTGGTGTAAATGGTAGAACAAATCTCATTTTATACACACAAGAGCGGGTATAAAATGGTGGGACTTGTAATTTCATTCAATGGGAGAATAAATATTGAAAAGATAGTGTAAAATGGAGTATTTTTATACTACTATTTTTTTGTCAAAAAAATAATTTATATTTTCATATTCAGGGTCAAAAGAGTTTCTTGAATTATTAGGATTTGATGAAGATGGACAATCAAAAGATACTCTAATTGTTAGAATCAATGAAAACCAAGTTTTTGAAGAGGAACAATTCAAACAATTAAAATGATTTCGACATAAATACACAATCAAAAGATACTTAAATACTCGAAGGCATTTAGATGAGATGACATGAGTCTCTTCTGGTTAAACCAAGGTCCTGGGTTCGAATCCAGCTTTGGGCATACATCAGCGTTAAAACTCTTAGGTAGAGTTTACGCAGTTGCGCACGCGGAGGATACATGGTTTACACACAAAAAAAAAATACTCAAATAATAATAGCGTGTTGTAATTATTAATTACTTTTTGATTGGTTACTCTCGTAAGAAAGATTTTATTGTCTAACGTTTCTTTCCAGGATAATGTGGAAGATACATGAACTTTGGATCTTAATTTCAATGGTATGTATTCAATAAAAAAGCTTATGAGTTGATATTTAATTTTGTAGAAATAACATATTTTCCTTTATATAAGGTCATTTGGAACAGTTTGGTTTCTCTTTGCTTAGAGATTACTACTTAACCGTATTTCCACCAACGATAATATACTATGAAAAGAGATGCAAAACTTTGCAACGATTTCTTGTGTGGTTGAGTGTAATCTTAATGAAACAACTATTCATTTGTTCTTATATAATTCAATTTTTGGAAAATTATGAGTGAATGTTTTATCTTGGTTAAAATTTAGGTCCGTAATGACAAAAATGGATTTTGTCATGGAGTTTAATTCATATGTTTGATTTTTTAAAGAAAGTGAATGAACGTTTTCATGCGATTTGGTTAATATCAATTTGATAAATTTGGAATTATTGTAACTATGTCATGTTTTGCAATCAGATTGCTTAACCCCTACACCTTTGGACATGGTAAAACTATTGGTATGATCATAGATAAAGTCCAAACAAAATATTTTCATATGATTTTCATCGATGGAGTACTTGACTATTCATATGTTTGAAAGTGATTTTATCTGCATTTTGATTTTCTATTGTTCTTCTTGCTTGGTTTGGAGACATCATTGTTAACTTTATATGTTTGATTCTATTGTCGTTGACTCATATATCAAAACTTACACCAATAAAATTTGATGCGTGGAGCAATGGTCACCGACAACCAATAACCAAAACAATTGCAACTAATAACAATAGATCTAACAATAGTGTAAAGCAAAACCACCATTGAACCATAAAACAACAAGACCAAAGAGCAGTAAAGAAAAGAAACACTACACCAATATTTGTTCACTTCGTGTGGCTTAAATTTAACCCAAGTCTTAAGGAGAGGAGTCTCTCCATATTCACTTTGAGAGAGTTCTTTAGAAATAGATACGAGAATTATAATAAAGGGTCTTATTAACAAGTGTCCTAAGGACATTGTTTAAGGAACCCACAAAAGGAAAATATGTCTTGAAAATATAAGTCAAACACTTGTTAAAGTCATACTCGTACAATTTTCAATGCAAAAGTTGCTACTTTTATGTGCTTAAACAATACCCTTGAGACACTTGTTAACATTTTCCTATGATAAATTAGCTTTCAACTACCTTTTCAATAATAAACCTCAAGTTTCACCATTTTCCCGAATTTCTTTCATTTGCCAAGAGTTTTGATGATTTCACTATACCGAACATGTTTATAATTGTTTATAGGCGCGTGCTAGCGTGCGCGAGCAATTTATATCTCGCAGGTGCGCAAGTTAAATAATGCTATCACAACCGTTGGATTGTGACGGTGTACGTGTTCTTTGTTACACCTGATTTTCCTCTAACAGGCCACTTCTGAGTTCTGACCCCACTCCAAACCGAGTCACCGCTTGTAGCTACCTTTTGTCCTTATTCTCAGCACACACACAGATACACAACCATCTCCGCATGATCTTTGTTCCTTCCAAATATATAGATGTTTCTAGATCTAAAAAGCCCCTTCACAATTTTTTTGTTTGTGTTTATTTTATTTTTCTTTGGTGTTTCCTTTTTATCAAATAGCAATTATGGGTGATTGTGGTTTGATTTGGTTCAGTTTTGAGGTTAAAAGTAATCCGAACGTAATATAAATAAGTATGTGGTTTGGTTTAATTTGATTGACTTTTACAATAAAATCCAAACCAAACCAATATGGTTTGGATTGGCTCGGTTGATGCAGATTTTTTAGACAATTTTTTTTTTGTTTCCAATGTTAAAATCAAATTAAAAAGTTAATACACAACAATTTTCAGCAATGTTTTAAATATCATCCAACATTACAATTTTATTTTCATCGAACAATGTTCTGAACTACGTAGACCAAATTAAAACGTGCACAAAAAGTAATCATATTTTGTAAAAAAATACACAAGACTAATTTTTTTTTATCATTCTCTACGAGTTCAAGTAGCATATAAATACATTTTATAGAAAAAGCAAAGAAGAAAATTAACAAGAGAAAAATATGTCATTTTATTAAAGTTTTCATTTAATTTCTATGAGTATTGGTCTAGGTGATATATTTTTATTTTTTTTATAAGGCCAGAGCAAAATGACATCAGACAAAGAGGCTTCTAACTAAATTGGTACCCTACTCTAATCTTTGTCAAATGCTCATAAATTTTATTTTTTAAAAAAATAATACATAAAAACTAGGGGGACATAAACCTAACCCAGTAAAACCACACAATAGTGTAAGTCGACCCTAAACAGGTGATTAAAAAATAAAAACAACACGCAAGTGTATCAACCTCTAATTAATCCTAAAACTAATTATAAGTATTTGATGCAGTGATTGAACCCTCAGTCAACATGTAGGTGGTTCATGCGGTGATTGATATATATTTAATTAGTGTTTTTCTTATATTACAGTTTGGTTTGGTTCAGTTGGTAAAATTAAAACCGTAAACCAAACCAAACAATGCGGTTGAGTAAAAAAATTAATTGAATACATCCGAATCATATACGGTTTTTTGCAGTTTCGATTTGAATTGATTCGGTTTGCGGTTTTTCTTTTGGATTGGTTCGGTTTTGAACACCCTTAATAGCAATGATAATGAATGACAACAATAGTTGAGTAGATTATCTACTAACATAACAATATATGAAAGTTGAAGTTTAGCAAAATTTTATAATCGTCCTCTTTAAAACTCATGATCTCTTTAATTTTATGTGCATAATGGTCATTTTGCAAAATTTAATTTAATTGTTTTAATATTTTTTAAATTAATTATGGATAATGGTCATCACAACTTTAACAAATTTCCACGGATAACTATGAAATTAATTAATTTTTAATTATTTTAATTTTATTTAAAATTAATCATGGATAATGGTCATCACAACTATAACAAATTTCCACGGATAACTATGAAATTAATTAATATGTTAAAAAAATTAAGGATAATGTCATCACAACTCTAACAATTTTTTACGAAAAACTATGGAATCAATTTATTTATTTTTTTAAAAATGACTTAAAAACAAATATTATGGAACTATTCACGGATATAACAAATTTTTGCGCATCTTTGTTTTCTAGGATGCAAAACTAATAAGTCCTTATGATACTTTTAAAACATTATTTGTTTTTTAATTAAAAACAAAAAGGTGTATCCAATTTTTTTCTAAAAAAAAAAAATACTAATTTGCATAAATTGATATAACAAATTTCCACCTATATTTATTTTTTGGATGCAAAATTAATAAGTTTTTGGAATAGTTTTAAATTTAAAACGTTATTTTGTTTTTTTAATCTACTATCAATATATAAAAAATTATTTATTACTGATTTAGTGGGCTTCATGGTCAATTTTCTATTAAATAATAATAAAAAATAATGTATTATAGCGGAAATAAAGAAAAAAATGTTTATGTTACTCTTTTATGTCATAAGTATAGGAAAATAGTTTATTCTAATATGTTTTAATCTCTTAATCTTACTAATTTGCATATAAAAAAATTAATAGAAACAATACATTAATTTCTTCAAAAAAGAAACGATACATTAATGTTAGTTTTTTTAAAATAATCATTAGTTTTTAAAATTCAAGCATATCAACTTTTTCATATCGGTATACATAAAATTTAATTTTGGAGATATAAGGGTAAAAATTATACCATGATTGCGGTGTAAATATTTAACGGTATTTTGGAGAAACAATACAGTGATGTTGATGTTTTGAAAATAGTCGTGAGTTTTCTAAATTTTATCATATCATTAAATAAAAAATTTCTTCTGCATATATAAGCTTATCAAATCATCAACGATTTTG
>Ga0228711_1000734_pt1 | contig 43338 bp, 23 predicted proteins | sample MedpolnodulmetaG_2_FD_177996 | JGI IMG/M metagenome (GOLD analysis project Ga0228711, IMG submission 177996) | Root nodule microbial communities from Medicago polymorpha collected in Santa Monica, California, United States - brown nodules | ecosystem: Host-associated > Plants > Roots > Nodule...
CCTTTTAACTTTTAAAACTTTCATTCTAATCATTGTTAAAAGTTAATTAAATTCATAACTCCCTGTCGGAACGATACTCTATTTTTACTACTTCGGTAAAACCGTGCACTTGCGGTTTTGCTCATCACATGCGTATGCTGTGTTAGTATTCGTGTTGGAGGGTCCTTAAAATTTTTTCCTAGGTTCCATAATTGAAAAAAATATAAGTTTTTCAAATACTAACAGAATAATTCTTGACTTAAAGTTTCATATCATTAATTGTACATTTTACTGTGCATTTGGACCACATTATCTCTTCGTTGTGGCGAACCGTAACTATTTCATTTTGTTTCTATGAGCCGTACCTCATAGGCTACATTATCTCTTCGTTGTAGCAAACAGAGTTTTTCTCAATTCGTTACTATGAGCCGTACCTCGTAGGCTACATTATCTCTTCGTTGTAGCAAACAGAGTTTTCGCATTTGTTACTATGAGCCGTACCTCATAGGGTACATTATCTCTTTGTTGTAGCAAACTGAGTTTTTCTCAATTTTATTATTTTTTTCTTTTTTTTTCTCAATTAACACGGAAATATTTTGTTTTAAATACAATTACGTGGTAAATTTAGGTTAGTACTTTATTTTATTTATCCATCCTTATCTCCAACTATGTCCATTGCAGATTTAGTCTAGACAGATGACCAATTAAAAGTGTATGCATTAGCAGATATTGAGATCATGCTACAAAGTTCTGGAAAGGGTTTGAAAGATTATCCTCCAATGCCACGTGCAGATTGTGCATTGGTTCTTGATGTTAAAGATGTGCTCATAAATGATGAGTTGAATTATGATAGAAAGGCTTTAACAAAGGAGCATGAAAATTTGATGTCTTCTATGACATCAGAGCAACGCAATGTGTATGATACAATAATGACAAGGGTAAGCCAAAACAAGCCTGATGCATTTTTCCTTTATGGTTACGGTGGCACAGGGAAAACCTTTTTATGGAGGACTATGGCAGCTGCATTGAGATCACAAGGTGAAATCGTTCTAATAGTTGCTTCAAGTGGCATAGCTGCAATACTCATACCTTGAGGTAGAACCGCACATTCGAGATTTCGCATTCCTATTCTTATCCACAAAACTTCAACATGTCCTATAGAACCTGATTCACCTTTAGCATTGTTAATAATCAAGGAAAAACTCATAATATGGAATGAAGCTCCTATGATGCACCGACATTGCTTCGAAGCGGTTGATCAATCATTTCGCGATGTGATGAGAGATGTTGGCAAGAAATTTAAGCACATTCCGTTTGGCGGAAAAATTGTTGTTTTTGGAGGAGACTTCCGACATATACTCCATGTTGTGCCAAAAGGCACCAGGCAAGAAATAGTAAATGCCATAATCAATTCTTCATATATATGGAATTATTGTGAAGTTCTCACCCTTACAAAGAATATGGGACTACTAAGTGGTGCATCAGACGCTGATATTGAAGAAAGAAGATTGTTCTCTGATTGGGTTTTGGCAATTGGTGATGGGAATGTCGGGCTCATAGATGACGTGGATATATCACTTTAGATTCCTTCCGATTTACTTATACAAAGTTCAGGCAATCATGTTAAATCCATTGTTGACAGCACTTATCCGAACTTGTTAGATGGTATGACTGATATCTCTTATTTTCAGGACAAAGCAATACTTGCTCCAACAAACTCAATAGTGGATCAGATAAACGATTACATGTTAGATTTGATGCCTGGTGAAGAGAAAACATATTTGAGTTATGATACTCCATTGACACAGAATGGAAATGGTGATGCTATTTATGATGTCCACACTTCAGAATTTCTCAACAAAATAAATGCTTCAGGACTCCCACATCATAAGATCAGATTGAAGATTGGAGTTTCAATTATGCTTTTGAGAAATATTGATCTAAAGTTAGGATTATGCAATAGAACAAGGTTAATCATAACCAGAATGGGAAAATTTGTACTTGAAGCAAAGGTTATATCTGGAAGTAACATCGGCGAAAAAGTTTTCATACCCAGGTTGTCTCTTTCACCGTCTGATGTTAAAATTCCTTTCAAATTTCAAAGAAGACAATTTCCGCTATTTGTTTCATTTGCCATGACAATCAACAAGAGTCAAGGGTAATCACTTAAAAACGTTGGAATTTATTTGCCGAGTCCTGTGTTCTCGCATGGTCAGTTGTACGTTGCAATCTCAAGAGTCACTTCAAAACAAGGTTTGAAAATACTAATCGGTGATGGAGATGGAGAGAATACTAATACGACCTCAAATGTTGTTTATCACGAAGTCTTTCGTAATGTATCTTGATGATTAAAGTTCAAACCTTTTTCTTATGTATGCTACCATATCATTTTGTTGCTATTGTTGTCGTAGAAGGGAACATATTTGTAAATTTTTATAAAACTTCTATTAACTATATGTGTTTACATTGCTGCAACTTATTCGTTTAACTTCTTCTCGGTAGGACCTGTGCGATAGCACGAGTCAAGAGTCTAGTCTTTTTTCAATTACGTCTTCTAATACACTATTCTCAAAACACTATCTTCTACTTTATATTTATGATGACTAGATTCACATCAATAATTGATAGGGCTATTTAGTATAAATTATATATTTTTTGACTACTTTATTGCATTTTTTTAGTTTATATGCAACAATAATTTCTGAATCTATATACATCAATCTTAAACGAGACTCGTTTTAAAATGGAAGGAGTAGCGACTAACTATTTATAATTAAATAAAAAATATAATAGGTTTGAGGCCTAACTCTAAGGCGGATACTTTATTTGTATTCCCTTAAGACCGGCCCTGACACAAGTCTCAGCCACAAGAGAATTTGAAAATTCATTCTTTCTTCCTCCAATGTTCAACTGAGAGATTATATATTATTAACATAGAGTATATATATTTGTCTTTCAAAATAAAGATAAGAGTACATATATTTGATTGAGTCAACTATCATATTTGATTAGCATAACATGTAATTGCTTAATTTCATAGCAAATATGTTCTGGAATGGATCCTGGCAGGACTTCATTTCAAGTCACAGCACAAACTCCGGCCATCGTCTCTGTCCATCTTGAATCAAAATCGATTAATTTTTTTCAGGAAATCTCAAAGATCAATATATTATCATTCTTTCTTTTTTGGTAGATAAATGAAATGACAAAATCATTAGAAGCTTACACATAAGTATATGAGTCGGGGTTCGAACCCCAATCACGGTGACCGACCTAACAATTTTGGGATATTTGTCATTTTAGGTGAGCTTGCGGACGAAGATATTATCATTCTATATCGATATTTTTCCTAATAAGAAATGTAAAACAAAGATAATCTGTGATTGCAAATTTTAACTTTATTGTTGTTGTGATTTGATAGAGGAGGCTGTCTCTTAGTTTTTTTTCGTGTATTTTACGATGTATGTTGAAACAAAGTACAGATGCATGCATATACGCTTCTAGTTCTATGAATGAATAATTAATTTTCTGTGAAAAAGTTTTTGACTTTGTGCAATAGCTAGATCAAGTTACTTGTGAGTATGGTCACAAATTACTAATCATCTTTTTTAAAAAGTACCCAACTAAGTTATTTGGCTAACACGAGGTCAAGAACATCATGTTTGATTTGTTATATTTCTTATTTCACTTTATTTTGATTCCAATTATAAGATATTTGATATATTTGATTGGGGTAAAATGTTACAATGATTTTATATTCTTGGACAAGGCATCATGGAGATTAGGAATCAAAGATGTGAAAGCTGATAAATTAGATTAATATTCTTTACTCTTAATCAAAAAAAGATTAATATTCTTAAGTAGGATCAATGAATTAACTTGTATATCTAAAAACTGCCTTATAAAACATGCACTAGATTTTTGCTCTAACTAATGTAGGACTTAATTTTTACTAACAGGTAGACCCATCTTTTTATAAGATACCATTAACTTTTTTTTAATTTTTTTTTTTTAAGAATAAGGTACCATAAACTATTGAGTTTGATGTGTGGAATATATGAATAGTCTGATGTCAGGTTTATGATAAGCTTTTTTTATACATCCCATTAAATTTTGAGTTTAACTCAATAAAATTGACTTGTAAAATGAGAAATATTTGTATTTTAGTTATGTTTAAGCATTATTATTTTTTAGAATTGAAAAATATCATTTTTAGTTGACTTTGTTTAGAAAAAAAAAGATTCAAGGTGTTTTTCATCCCTATGAAATTAGCAAATTTTATTTTTAATATTACAAAAAAAAAATTCTTCAACCTTTAGTCCCTCTATATTTTTTGTCAACGCTTTTGATTCTCACCGTTATGTCCATATAGATGTGTTTAACAAACGTCGTAGTGACAAGTGTTTTGTGGACGTTTTTAATTTAAAAAATTCCCAAATGGAGAAAATACTTCTTCTCCTTTGAGACACATGCGAGCAAACACGTATTCTCCTTTCCTTTTTTTAGGGTTAAATAAGTTTTTTTTTTATGACAAGAGTTGGATAAGTTTTTTGATCCCTAATAAAATAGAGATTTTGATTTTAGTCCTTAAACATAAAACAAGATGTTTTCATTCTCCCATGATTTTTTTATTTTGTTTTTGGTCCATAGTGACCAATTTACGTTCATATTAATGTTAATACTTTTTTTTTGATAAAATATTCATGTTAATATTATGTTCAAGAAATGTTAAGAACGTATAAAAATTATGCCGAGGAAGGAGAAAAAACTAAACAATTTTTTTTGTAGGAACGAAACGAAATATTTTGGAAGAATAAAAATATCCTGTTTTATTCTAATGAGTTTTATTTTCTAATCAAGTATTTTCTAGTGTTCTTAAGCACAGGGCATCACAAATTCACCTATTTAAATTATATAAAGAAACAAGAAATCTGAGTTCAGAAGCATGACAACAAAATCAAGTATTAAGGCTCATCTTCAAACTTACGCAGATTTAAGCACCAAGACTTCATAATCATATAGGCAAAACAAGATCATGATCATCCACATTTCATAAATAAAAGGCATTTCAGATTATACTAGTATGTGGACCCGTGCCAAGCACGGGTTAGAATTTCTCCATACTTGAGGGCGACAATATGTTGTAATTTATCAAGTGTCGGTTACAGTCTAACATTGAATAGAACAGTGGAAGTTGAACAAACTCTTACACTTGTGTGATTGCTCTTTGTCCAATGAATCGACCCACACCAATGTTGACTCCCTTGGAAAGTACAACAATGATATCATAACCCGATCCAACTTTGTGGGGGAAGTGGCATTGGTTCATGGTGGTAGACCACAGATGCGGAGAGTCTCGTACTTAAGGAATAAATATTAATGTGTCAAGTGTGAGTTAAGTTTCGCATTGGCTGCAGGAGTAACCGTTGAACAACATATACGTGATATGACTTATATACCTAATGCCTTAAAGTTTATGGTGGAGATGTGGTGTAAATCTCACTTTTGTGGTATCTGTTAGTCTAATGTGATCATCAAATTCAACGTAGGATCCACCAGAAGTCACAACATTATGATGAACTGTTTTTTTTTAGTTTTTGGATGTCATTTGTTTGATTTTTATCTTAAAATTTACTTTTCAGATTATAAACTTCAAGATCAAACATCAGAATCAACTTCAAATTCATGAAGACTTCATAAACAAAAGCTTAGAAATCATCACTTCATAATCAATGGGTCATACTTCACTAACTAGTCAAAAACTTTATAATCACGTTCATAATAGAACATCATAATGAACGATCCTACTGCAAAATCAAGTACATCTATAGTAGCTTATTCTTCAAGATTTCTTGGTGCTTAAATCAAGATTTCTTGTCAAATTTCTTCTCTTTGACCCTTTGTTCATGTGCCTCAAGAGAACTTTTAATTTCTTCAATTTTCATAGTTATCCAATCCTTAAACTCCTCAATGGCCACCACAATGTGGTCAAATCAGGGAGTCAAGGTTCAAAGAACTTTCTCTACTAACTTCTCATCAGTGAGTACTACCCTACAACTCTTCATAAAGTTCTTGATGATTTCAAGTCAATTGAAATAGTCACCTTTGGATTGTTGATCCTTCATCGCCATAAGGAATTCTGCTCTTTCCCAACTGATTTTGCTCGTTCCCAACTGAATTTTTCATAATGTCCTTGCGTGAGTTAACTCACATAGCGATTAACACTAGTGTGAGTTAAGTCACGCAGAATTAACACTAGCGTGAGTTAACTTATGCAGGGGCTTTTTCGAAAGTTTGTTTAGAAATGAGCAAAATAAGTTGGGAGAAGCACGTTTGGACAAACTCTACAATTAATCATACTAACATAAACGTTAAAGTGTCGTTACAAATACACACCACCTTCGTTCCTCCAAAGTACTATTATTGGTGATATCATCCATAAAATATAACGTACTCACACGCAAGAAAGACCAATGTTCACCAATCACCACACCGGTACACTCCAATGCTTGCTAGCTGCAAAAACTATAATTTGATAGAACATGTTTGTCTTATTGTCTAATAATAATAATAATTGTGCATCAGCATCATCCTAACTAATTATAACATTATAATCAATTTCTTTTAATCAAATTTTATCTCTTTTCTTCCAAATTATATTTTAATAGTAGTACCGTATAACTTTATTATAACGTGGCGTATACTTCATGATTAACGATCAAACACTATTATTCTTCTCAATTTCATAAACAATTCAACTTTTTTATATATAAAAAAATTCTCACATCACTGTTACATTTTTTTTACAAGATGATAGATTTTCTTAGTTTATTAGACTGGCTATTCTTTTTTCTTTTTAATTTATTAAATATTTTTCCCGAGCCATTTCATCGCTACACCCCCATGGAATGTTTAAAAAATTGCATTTCTTTCGTAATATCAAAATAACAATAATATAATAAATAAATTAATCAATTAAAGCAATCAGAAGATCCAACGTATTCCCTCAAAAAGAAATTAGAGCCAACAAATAATCAAATGATTAAGATGACCTAGCCATGGACTATGATCAACGCCGGCCATGTGCAAGTGCATCAAGGCCCTCATATAGGGCCCCAAACTTAAGCTGGCCTCAAAATTTGAAAAAAAGGAAGAAAAAACCTGTATCTATGGACAAAATCTGTCACTAAATGTCATTATCTGTAGGTAATAGTCTAGAATTCAACTATTTTACTATCAATTATACATTTTCCGTAGGTAAATGTCTACTTGTCTGTGGGTAAAAGTTATGTTTTAACCATTGCTCGTATATTTAACTAGAACGTATATTTGAATTTTTTTCAATACTTTTTAAATTAGAATTGTCAAGATTATAACGTGGCCTCTGAATTGTCGGAGAAGACCTTGACTATGATCCTTTGATGTTGAAAAAAAATATGTGAAAAAGTCCACAAGTCCGCAAGTCGTAGTTCAACCGTCAAAATTATTGAAATTGCTAAGTCGGACGTTGTGATTGGGGTTTTAAACCTTGACTCCTCCACTTATGTTTGCGAGTTTCAATAATTATTTGTCATTTCGTCTATCTATAAAAACCATCGTGTGAAAATATAGAGGGAAGAGCTTTGGCATTTGAAAAAAAAAATGAAAAATGGTTGGTTAAGAGTTGAGATTTGAAACTTGATAAAACATGAGACCAAAATTAAGAAGATACTTTTCCCCTAGTCGTAGTTCAACATTTTAAATCATTTAAGATAATACGAAATTGCAATTGATCTGCATGCTCAATTTATAAATGGATCCAATTGACTTTGAATCGGGGCTTTAATATCGTAAATGTAGAATCAAGCTCTAAGACAATTTTTTTAAGAAGTTAAAATGGAATTAAATTATCAAACAACCAAAACTACCCAATATAAGGTGTGTCAGAAAGAAAAGGCTAAGTCAAAAGTTTACAAAATCAAAAAAAGGAACCAATAATGAAACAAACATACAAATTAAGTTATAGGTCCCTAGCATATAATTGGTTTAAGCCACCGAGAATGGTAGCCAAAATAGAAGATAACGTATTTCGATTTCAACCACCAAAATGTCTGAAGTTTAATTTTGTCAAACAATTGATATAAATAATGATTTTGTGCTTGAAAATGCAAAAGGTAATCAAACTTTATGATAATTGTTTCTTTGATTACGAAAGGGTTGTAATATGTGACATCCTTGTTATGGTTTGGTGATTAGTATTTGGGATTTAGTGAAGTTAATCAAGTAGCAAATTCTTTTGTTAAGTTTATGCTCGGGTTAGATGAGCCATATCTTTAACATTATTCCGCATTTTGCTTCCTTACCCTTGTTAGTTGATAGTTGTGGTGTAGCCCTTCTATAGAAGCTTTTAGTTTTCAGTCCTTTTTCCTTTCATTGTTTATTCATAGTAGTTTAGTTGTTAAAAATTTACATTTAAAGTAAATAAGTTGGATGTTTGGATGCATATATCATGTAATGTCAATACTAATTAAACTATATTTCTTCTATCTTCAGACATGTAATGCCGCCCCTTTTATTCATCATAAAGTTAATAATGGAATCATAATGTATGCATGAGTTGGAGATTGAATCTTAGACACGTCATTTATTAACCTTATAAAAGTGACTTTTTAACCACTTAAACTAGTTGACAAGAAAAAGTTAATAATAGAATCATATAGTGATTATTTTTTTATTTTTTTAAGGGAATTTTCAATTCGATCGATTACTATTTTTAATTCGATCGTTAAAAAAAATATTTTCAGAGGGAGGGCAAAAAAAATGATCACAGATAAATATAATCATATTTTGATCAAATAGTGATTATTTCATTCACACAAAAAAAAAGATTTAAATGCAACATATACTTCATTTTATCTCATTCATAATTTAAGTCTCTCATTAAGTATGCAATTTTTTTTTTCCAAGTAGTCTAACTGTTAGAGCTCACACAATTTAATTGTGGAGAAATGGAGTGTTCGGAGTTCAAACCCCGGCCCTTACATATAAAATGCAATACCTCTACCAACTGAATTAAGCTCACTGGGATTTAAGTCTGCAGTTTTATTTCCCCAATTCTTATAATTATTGACTTTTTTTCTGCTCCTATACATTTTTAGGTTCAAGTTTGATTATATGACAAATGAGATGCTTAAACAACATCTAAGTGGATATCATAGAAGTGATTTATTAAGCGAAAGCTCATACATTGCCTAAGAAGATTCTTAGTAATGAACTAATCTGCATTTCATCAATTTATATCACAAATTACAAATAACAAATGCAAGCAAATTTTATGCAAATCATTGTCTAGTGAATTCTCATTTGATTAATCACTTTCATGCCATCAACTCATGTCGTATAAGTCTCACTTCTCATACTAAAATTCAGTCTCAAAATATCTTGGATGGAAAAAAAATTCAATCATTTCACAATTCAGATTATAAAATCACTGAAAATATAATTAATGATTCTTGTAAATTGAAAAGAGACTTGTTAAAAAGGATAAAATTTTATTTACAAAAAAGTCTAATATATAAAGACGGATGTGTAATACCAAATACGAAGTCAAAGTTGAAAATCAAAATTTTTCACTCTAAATTTATAATCATTAAAATACTTTTATAAATAAACAAATGGTCATGCTAAACAATGTTCCCGAAACAATAGTTAAGGAAACCAAAAAAAATAAAGTTTTAAGTTGAAAATGATAACTTTTAGGTTGTTAAAGAATTGACTACACAATCTATACTATAATATTATTATATTTTATTATTGAGTTAATAGTGATTTTCCCTTGTAAAATAGATCATTTTTGTATACTCTCTAAGAAATTTTTGGTTTAGAATTCGTCCTTTAAAAAAAATCCAGAATACCCTCTCCTCCATCCAACTCAGTAGAATCTAGTACGCGACGTTGAGATGGAAATGACATATATTACGGGGTGAAACACTATTAACTCTTTATTACTTAACCGGTACATCTGATGTCTCAGAATCATTAGTTAGCATTCCCTCCGGTCTTATTTATAAAAGAAATATGAGTTAACACAATTTGATGACTATGGTTAAAAATTCAGTTCAAATAAATCAATTTTCGTTAATCAAACTTTCTCTTGTAAATAAGACGGATCACGTATTTTTCAAAAACAAATACATTGGAGTAGAGGGAGCTCATCATCAATGTCACTAAACTCTATGTCACCCAAATGCTATTGAGCGCCATGCCATATATCAGTAAATATGAATGTTAAACCTGTCACGTCAAGATGGCCCAGTTTGTATGAAAATTGTGAATAGTGTTCAAATCAGTCCACAATCTATACTCGTCCCCACCACCAACATCACCACTACTCATTCATTCAATCCAATTCATTCATCTAAGCTATTTTACGTCCCATCAGCCAATCTCTCTCTCTCTCTCTCTCTTCTTTCTCTCCACATTACCCATCCTCTAAAAATTCCCCTTCTCTTACACATATTGCCAAAACCACCCCCAAAAAAAAAATACAAGCCTACTATTGTCGGTAATGGAAGCTGCATCGGGTGGAGAACCACCACCACCGTCAATACCATCAGAAACTCCACCGGAGGCAGCACAACCACAACCTTCATCACCAGCAACACCAACACCAAGCCGTTACGAGTCACAAAAGCGACGAGACTGGAACACGTTCCAACAATATCTACGTAACCACAAACCACCATTAACCCTAGCACTATGCAGTGGAGCACACGTGATCGAGTTTCTCAAGTATCTTGATCAATTTGGAAAAACTAAGGTGCACGTGATAGGTTGTCCGTATTTCGGACAACCTAACCCACCTTCTCCTTGTGCTTGTCCTCTTAAGCAAGCGTGGGGAAGTCTTGACGCTCTCATCGGACGTCTTAGGGCTGCTTTCGAGGAAAACGGAGGGAAACCAGAGAGTAATCCGTTTGGAACTCGGGCGGTAAGGATTTATCTAAGGGAAGTTAAGGATGGTCAGGCTAAAGCGAGAGGAGTTCCTTATGAGAAAAAGAAACGGAAGAGGCCCACTGTCACCGCTGCTACAATAATATCAACTGCAACAACGGTGAATAGTAATGGACCTGGTGACGGTGGTGTTATTGATGGTAACACCGAGAGAATTGGAGCAGGTGTTGGTGTTACCACCAATAATACTACCACCGTCACACCTATTGTTAGCGTTAGTACGGCTATAGTATAGTATTTAATTTTAATGTTTTTGATTTTTTTTCTACTTTATACATTTTGAATGTTATTAATATTATTTACCTTTAACTTTAGGGTAATTAATCATGATATTATGGTTTCATAAATTAATTCCATATTCATGGTGATTTTTTAGATTGATTTGTAGTTCATCAAAGTGGTGTTTAGTCCTTGATCACAATCAGACGTTGATCCACATATCACGGCGAGATTCACACGTTTGACAAATGTCCCCGTAGCGGTTGAGCTTTCAGCAAAGAAGTCTAGTTTCTATCTGCTCGGCTTAGTTCGGAACAGTTTAATTTTCTTTTCCTGTCAGCTATATGTTACTAACAATAAGATGTAAACTCACAATTCAATTTCCTTGATATGGCACTATGTTACTAGGTTTCTTCTATCTTCTGACATGAAATGTGTTTGTTTCTCTCTTTTGTTTGGTGTTTGGCTATTATTATGACTCGTGAGTGAAAAGAACTTGAAAGAACTAGTTGGATCCCTTGTTTTTCTTTGGCTTGTAGGAAAATTCAGAAGATTCCAAAGTCTTTCATTTTCCTCAAACCTTTATTTTATATTTACATTACATTCACACTTGGTGGCATATTTCTATGATGATGCCATTAAGCAAACAAGCAAAAGCACATATAATTTTCATTATGACATTTCCACTTTTGTCTTGACCTGGTGATGCAAAACCAATCAGTGATGTGCAGTTGGAAACTTAATACAATTTAGTGATGAAAGTTTGAAAGATGAGAAATATGGGGCCAAAGACAGTGTATTTTTTTGGAAAGAAAACAAGGAATTGACCCTTCCATAATATTTACGATCACTTGGTGAATTTATCAAAATTACTGTAAATTTTTAAAATATAACTTTTGTTAAATCCAATAACAATGAATATAAACTAAACATACACTTAGTTGTTAAATAGTAAATACATAAATAAAAAAGTTTATATTGATTTTATTTGATTTTTTTGATGTGCTTGTAAGAAGGGAACAATAACATAGAAGAGTCAATAAGTCTAATTCTTCTTCATTTATAAAAAAATTACTAGATTTAGAAGTAACACTATTCAACTGGTCCCAGGGCTCTGAGATTTTCTGTGTTCATTTTATCTTACACGTGTGCTTATCATTCACATCATATTTTTGCTCCTGTTTCAGGTGCCTCCTTTGCAATAAGTTGATCTGAAATTTGTGTTTTCATACTGTTGTTATGTTTTGTATCTTTTGAAGTAGCCACAAATAACCAACATAGCTGGTACAATTGATAATAATTCAATTCAAATTTCACAAGAATCTGGATTCAAATCTCAATACGATGCAAGGATCTTTTGAATGGATAATAGGTAAGTACATCTGTCAAAACTTTACAGTGTAAAGTTTTCCTTAACCCTAATGAACCCCGCGACATATCTTGTATTTTTTCATAAAAAAGAGGTAGTCACAAAATACAAGTTCACAAGATCTATAGGTTATAAAATAGTTAAAACTTGAATATTTAAAAAAAATTAGATACTAAAATAATATTATTAATTAAAATAGCACCAATAATTATATTTTACACATATTCTCACACCTTGTGAACAAATTTAAATTGAATAAGAATTTAGTTACTAGTATAAAATTTGAATGTTGCAATGTGCTTAGGGCATAAAATCTAAATGCTAGAATTTTGCTTATTTTATCTTCAATATTTGCTGAGGTATGTTTATGGCATTTTGTACCACACTAGCTTCTCTCAATAACTTCTTCACGCTTTACCCCTCCAATAATTGACATTTTTCCCGTATGATATATTAAATCCTAAAAGAACATATAGGGTACAAGAGTTTATGAATGAAAATAAAAAGATGATCCATTGTGATTGCTGCTTATATTTTATTTGAGTAACCACTACCTAAGCATGAAAACGACCACCAGCCAACCGTTTCTTACATTCTAGATACAGTATTAGTTTATGTTATTCATTTGTATAATCATGAAATAAAATAACCCATAACTATAATTTAAGATGTTTTGTTTGTTTTTGTAATATAGACCCACCAACCACTTCCAAACAAGACCACAATTTTGAATTTTAATACGGAATCATGGACCCATATCCACTAAAATCATTATTCATCTACTCATGATAATGTACTGAAAAATATTTTTTAAACATTTTATTTGTGTGAAATATTTGAGTATCCTCATGTTAGCCTATAACTATTTTTTGCTGGATCATTTTCAACGGAATCTTTCCTTTCAATCATGTTTTTTTATCCGCTAAACTCGAATCTAGGTCATTGTTTAAGAGAACCGAGTCCGGTTCAACTCTAACCACAAAAACATTTCTTTTACTACTATTTTGTTTGTTTCTTTTTCTTTTATTGATATATTTCCCCTCCTTTGATAAATTTTCATTTCATATTTATGTAGAGGAACTTTCGCTTTCTGGCCTTTTGTAGAACCACGTAATTTCTATAGGCCACTTTATTACTCACTTTCTTTTTGTTTTTTTTCTTTATTGTGTACGGTGGCTACTTTAAACCATTTCAATTTCTGAAAAGTCAAAAGGAAGAAAATATTTAAATCGAAATAAAAGTTAAAATCCACATTTTTCCACTTTTGTGTTATTATATACTTTTTTATTTTTATTTTTATGTGGCATACCTTTTTACCCGGACATGCAAGTATGTAAATGTGGAGTTTAATACTTATTATCTACCCAAACGTAAATATATTTTAGAGTTATGTTAACATGTGTTTAAAGGCATAAGTTACATATATTTTAATTTTAGAAAGATGATTGTACAACTTTAAAAAATGTCTTATATTGAGTTGTTTAACATGTTAACTTTTAAAAAAAAATTGCAAAAAATTTCACATATGAAGTATTTTTGGATGTTAAAAAAGTATGTTTGGATATAAATGCATAATAAATAAACTCGTGTAAGAAATGGGCTGGGTAGAGAAGGAGTATCCCACTTGACATAGCTTCTATTCTTCCCACTTTGTCACCACATTGAATAGCATCCACTTCTATTCTTCCCATATAATTAATGGTCTATATGTCTATCGTAGACTTCATTCATAGGGTAGTTGGGAAGAATGGAGTTTTCTGATTGGAGTAGTTTTGGTATTGGGATGTATCGGAGTTAGTTTTTATTTGAGTGAAACCAATAGAGGTGTAGGTATGGAAGAATTTCTTATCAACTAAACCTAGTCATAAGGTAGTAAAGGAATCAAATCCTCACTATTTTCTACCCTCTCCATTTTTTTTCATTATCAAAATTTTAGAAATATAGATACAACAATATGATATTTGGTGGATTCAATTATTTAATACTTCAAAAAATTTAAACCTATAATAATGAAAAGAACAAATATGAGAGGTCTAAGATCATAAATTGAACATCTAAATAAGAATAAATATGTCTCTAGATTATAATGTTTAGTGATCCTAAAACAGTCAATATATTTTTGGGCACATCCATAAGCTATAAAATTGTTTAACTTCTTTCCCATTGTCCTTCTCATAGATTCCATTAATAAAACTAATAAATTGCGACTATAATTGCTTTATACCCTCAAGTTAATATTATTCAAATCAATTTATTCTACTATGTATTTATGGTAATGTTGATTATATCAATACATGATTAAAGATAATTTAGCAAAATCATCATTCTCTCTCATTCATTTATACTAATTCCGTTTCAAAATGAATGTCGTTTAAGGTTTTCACACACATATTAAGAAATGGGCAATTAGTCATTTTAGTCCCTGAATGGGAAAGAAGTTGTCACTTTAGTCCCTGAATGTAGACTCCGTTGGTCAATTTTAGGGACTAAAGTGACTAACAGAGTCTACATTCAGGGACTAAATTGACTAACAGAGTCTGCATTCAGTGACTAAATTGGCTAACATAGTTTACATTCAGGGACTATTTTAGAATTTATCTGCATTCAGAGACTAAAGTAACGACTCATTTCCTATTCAGGGACTAAAGTGGCCAATCTCCCATTAAGAAATATAATGATTGGAAAAAAGGGAATATGAATTTTACCAAATTATCCCTATCATAAATGTAAAGTAAAAGTAATATTTTGGGAGTAGTGTATATAGGGGTACAATTAGAAAGGTGTGATTAACATTTTATTGGAAATCAAAAGTAACATTCATTTTGAAACAACTTTTTTCTCTAAAGTGACACTAATTATGAAACTGAAGAGTATAATTTTTCTTAATTTGTGTGAAATTATCAAAAGAGTCACTCCTTGCAAAATGGAGGGAGTAACAAATCCAATAGTTGAATGGTTGAAAAAAGTTCCAACTTCTTTGGGTGTGTGCTGTTATGAGTTTGACTTTCTACTCACGTATGGGAGTTCAATTCAACACTTAACAACTTATTTAGGACGATTATAAATAGAAAATGATAAAAATGGCTATGACTCTTGTAAACGAAAAAATATATAAATACTTTGACTTGAAAAATGGTGTCGTCATCTTTTTTGAAGTTATTCATGATGTGTCTCTTGGAATAAAATGTTTTTAACATTACCCTTTGAGTTTTGATGATAATAAGGTATTAAAAATTATCAATTGGATATGCTAATATTTGTTCAAGTGTGCAGGATCATAGACAAAAATTTAGTGTCTTTAAATGCATAGGTTCCGAAGAACAAATGAGAGACTCTGAAATCTACAAAAAGGAAGTTTGTGTTGCAAGGAAGCATTATGAAGAAAAGAGGTTATGAAGCTTACGTCATCAGAAGCACTCTCATCAGAAGCTGAAGACTGCAAGCTTCAAAAGATTGTTCAAATGTTGTTATTATCACGCCTATCATTGCAGAAGAATAGAAGTCTGGGGCAACGGCTAATTCAGAGGAATTGGAAGGCATTGGATGCTTATTCTTTGGAGAACGTTGGAAAAGGACAATAGTACAATCGTACAACTACTATATCCACTACTCTGTTTTGTGTCTGCAATAGTACAAGAACAACAACTGTAACTACGCTGGTATTCCTCTATACATTGAATGAATTTGAAATTGTTACTTCATAGGACAATAACCAAATCAAGCAACAGATCATTAGTGATTTGATCAAGTTTCAAACGACTCTTTTTGATGTGCTGACAATCAACAACGTCTCTTTCACACTTCTATATAAAAGAGTGAAGACTTGAAGATTTCCAAGAGACTCACAACAATTTTACAAGTGACAAAACTCTGCTGAAATTGTTCCACATCAAAGTTCACTTATAATTTCTTTTCAACTTTCATATCTTAAAAATTCTAGAGTCTTAAGAGTTTGTATCTGATTTGTATTGTGAACACCACTGATTGTATATCAAGTGTTCAACCTCAAACAATTTTCTTTGTAATTCTGTTTGAATAGAAATCTCTTAAAGTTGTGCTTGAGCATAGGTAGTCTCTTGATTTTGTTCTTGAGCATAGGAAATCTTTTGCAGTTGTGCTTGGGTAGTTTGAAGTCTCTTTCTATTTTGAGCAGTGAACAGTTGTAATCAGATATTGATTTTAGTGAACTTTCCTTGGAAGTGTAAGGGGGACATGACTACTTCCAGTTTATGGAAGGAACCTGTATAATTGTTTTGTGTCTTTCCTCTCTTTCTCTCTCTTTACCTATCTGCTGCATTTAGATTCCGAATCTCACTTCAGAAGTTGAACTCTATCTCCTTATGAACAGTGACTTCAGTTTAAGAGAAAAGAAAAATAAACCACAATTCAACCACATTGAAGTCAACTCGACCTCAGAAGGATCAACCTAGTCACTTAATTAACCATATACGTCAAGGGCAAACTTTAAGATCTTCCGGGACGAGCCTAGGCTATTATCCAAACGGCTACAAAGATGAAATTGTGGCCCCCCAAAATTGTTATACTCGTGCCATGTGAAGGAAATGCTCCATCTTCATGCACCCTCTACTAACGAGTTGTGTAAGTGTGGCACCCTTACAACCAGTTGTGTGAGAGTAATCCCAATGTATAACTTAATGTGTCTGGTTGACAAAAGAAATATCCATTAGGTTAAGAGGTCAATGCTATTAAATGATACATTTCGAAGGAAAAGAGGGCATTATTGATTTGACCTAAACAATGTATTAACTAAAATTGCACAACTATGATGATGAATTCAAGAATTAAATCAAATGCTTACAATCATAATGGCTTATAATCTAAAGCTTAGAACAGATCTTGAGTTGTAAATGTCATTTTGAAATAGATTTTTTTTTTTGAGATGAAATAGAATAAATTGAAAAGTTAATATATATATATATATATATATTATTTATTTTTACTTTTTTATCTTTCTCTTTGAAGTTAGAAAAGCCAAAAATATCACATCTTGAGATATTATTGTCCAAACAAGATCTTGTTCATGTCATTTGAAAGTAAAAAAAAAAAGATCTACGGCACATTCTTGAAATTGAAATAGTACAGTCAACATTTTGTTACAAGTTTAAGGCCTGATATTCCATTTGTTGCTATAAACAAACTACTTTTGGTGATAATTTTTTAGTTATAGACATCATTTTGAGATGAAAACTTGAGACATTTGAAATAATAAAAAAAAAAATGTCTATAATTCTTTTGAAGATCAAGAAGACAAATAAAGTTGATTTAAATATTATATTATTGTTCAAAATTATCCATTCAGTAATGTTGAACACTTACAACAAAATCACTTTTTTTTTACCCTCACTTCTGTTATTTTTATATAATGTGTACACCAAACATTAAATGCATAAATAGAAGTAAAAAGTCATTTTAGGATGCACATAAATGGATGAAGTTCCCTAACGCAAATTATGTGGCTCTTAGGTAAAACTATTTACCAAGAATTTATGCTTGAAGTTGAAGGAACCTATTTTGGGTTTGTAATAATAAATAAAGTTAATTTTGATATAGTAATAGAAGACTCGTCAAATGTGAAACTACATTTGTATTTGGCTCAAAGAAGCAAAATATAAATTGAATAAGTGTAAGAGTGAAGTGGGTCCTAACTCTTTTGAAAAACTGCAGCTTGAGTCACCGACAGGGATAGCTAAATCGAACATGTAGATTGTTTTATTTTCTGACACAACTTGTGTCTGACTCATCTCATGCTCAATCAACTACTATTCATTACTTCACCAGTTCAGAAGAGAGAGTGCCCCCACTACATTTCTGTATTTTTTTACCGCCAATTTCGAAAGGGAATCTTTATCTTTCTTGATTTCACGGTGTATTAAGTGTTAGTGTAGTACATAGTTTATTCCTGCGGTGGAAAGGAACTACTGTACATTATACATTATTGTAAACTTCAACTAGGATCAAAGATACTATTTATAAATAAAAACTTGTGATCCTCCTTGTTTTTACGGTTGAGATAGTGAGTTTAATTGATGTCGGTTTAAACCAAGCTGCATTTTTATTTTTTATTGTTTACTCCTGCGGTGGAAAGGAACTGTTGTATAAGTGAGTTTTACGGTGAACACTGTGGATCAATACTTAACATTATTGTAACATTATCGTGTAATTTCTTTTCTTTGTTGGTATTTCACTTTGATGTCAAGAAGATACATGCATGTTAGGGTTTCTACCATTCAAAAAGAAGTCATGAATGATCATGAATTGTATCTGCGACGTATACATGATAAAAGTCATGAGATTTCCTAAGCCACAATAAAAGTTGTTATTGTGTTGGTAAAATAGTGGACCAGACCACATAAATACTAATGCAACAAAAGTACAAGGAATTTTTATAAAAGAAAATTGATTAAAATTAAATTAAGGATCACATGCATTATTAGGAGAGGTCAGAACCATCGACCCAAGATTACATACTGCAAGTTACAAGTCTAGTTATCTAGCAACATAGCCCCTCACTTATGCAACTATAATTAATTTAGGCATTGAATTCGTGAAGGAACACGCTTTGCATTTTATTTTTCTTCTTCAAGTAATTTAGTAGGTGAAGCTCACACATATTAAATGTGAAGAAGTGATATATTTAAAGTTCAAATCACGACCCCTGCATATATTATCCACTGTCCTTACTAATTGAGTTAAGTTTGCGGTCACCGCCCTATGCATTTTAACTCGCACACAAATTTGCGACACATAAAATTCCTTTTCCTTTTTTAGTAAGTTATACATTTAAATGTATAATACCTTTTCTTAAAGGAATGTATTAGTAATAAATTAGCATCACAGTTTTTGTGTTTGTGTGTTCCCCTATGCTGAATTGACATAAATATAAACGACACTGCCGCAATAAAGATCTGGGGGAAGAATTCTGTGACTCTTGGTGACGAATTTATTCTACAAGAAACAGTTAGCTAGAATATTGAATTGAACTTAATTTTGAAAGAGACCACAGGGATATGGGTAAGACGAGTTATTATTATGGATTTAAAAGTAGACTCCCCCTAGTGGACAAGAGTCAATTACTTACTCTGTGAGAATTCTTCAACACTGTTATACAAGATCTCAGTTTCTCTTACTTCACCAGGTAGCATCTTCTTCATTTATAGAAATAAACCAAGATTGTCATTTAAAAGGAGATACACATAAAATATAGATTGTAAGTCCTACCAACTAGGGGTGTAACGGTTCGGTTTGTTGACTTTTAGTAAAAAAAATATCTGAACCGTTGAAATCTTCATCGGTTTGGATTGGTTTGGTTGATCGGTTTATTTAAAAATACAATTAAAAAAAGTCATATTCTCACAAAATATTTCATAGATCTTTGTATAATTGTATTTCATATTTTGTTTTTTCTTGTTCTCTATTTTTCAAACAACTTTTTATAACTAACCTTACTCTATATTTCATAAATATGATCCAAGATTCATTCATCCATCATTCTTGAAAAACAACATCATCAAACTCAAATATTTCAATCATTCATGATCCATACATGTATCATTCATCAACAAACACAAAAATTCCAAAAGAACATCCTAAAATTAAAACATAGACAAAATAACAAATGCATGCAAATTGAAATTAAAACATCCTGAAATTTAAACATCATGAAATTATGGTCGCCATGAAATTAAATAAAAACATTCAAACTAAATCAATCCAATTCCAACGTGAATCGTCAACCGATGAGATGAGAAGAAGATGAGAGAAAGTGAATGGATTAAAAAGTATTTTATGTTTAATTTTGGGCCTAACCATAAGTTTGTGTAAGGTAGGATAATATTAGTAAAATAAGGAGTGTGGTTATCATCGGATTGGTTCATCGATTTCACGGATCTCAAAATGAAAAACCATAAACCAAACAAAATTAGATCGGCTTCAATTTGTTCGGATCGGTTTCAAACCGAACCAAACAAGGTCGGATATTTTTTCGGTTTGGTTCGGTTTGAACTTCCAGTTTCGTTGGTTTTGTCCGAACCACTTACACCCCTATTACCAACAAGTGGGTTCCATCATCATTACTTAATTTTAAATTTTATTGTATCTTTACTTTTGCAAATAGAAAAAATAGAGGAGATCCAAAATGGAGAGGATCTTGACTCTATTCTCACCGGTGTATCAACACCCAAGATTCTACTTTGACGACTGAGTTGGATGATTCTTATTTTTTTTGACAAAAGTTGGATGATTTTGTTGGCTATGTTTTTATTTCTCTCCTAATCAATTATTCTCTCTCATTAAAATAAACCATTTATCTATCGATTAAAATACACTAAATTCACCAAAGTCATTAACGCTCAAAGTCACCGAAGAATTTCCCCCTACACCCTATAGGCTGTTATATTCGTGTTTGTAGTATGACTTCTATTTTTTTCTATTAGATTGATAAAATGAAAATAGTCATTAAAAACTCACAATCAGTTTTTTACTTGATGGGTTGGAGTAACTCTTGTACTTCTATAACATAATATTATAATTTGATTATAAAAAATAAAAAAAAAACATTGTGGTAAGAGATAATGTTTTTATAATTTAGATGTCATTGTCTTGAGTTGCAAATTGCACTACAATACTCGAAGAAAATTGGAAATAGTTTATTCTCTATCATAACAATTAACCGAAATAAACAAAACAGTCCACAACTAACTCACCTTATAATATACAAGGACAAACACAAGGTGAAACAATTAGTGAGTCAAGGGCATGATGAACTATAAAATGCTACGTATATAAATAATATCTTAGTAATAAAAGCTATAAGTTAATTTTGCAAGTGGGCTATCAAAGTATTGAATTTGATCACAGTTATCAATTTAATATTACATTTTATAATTGACTGTATGCAAAGTTCATTGCAAATGTTAATTTTTTTTGGTTTCCTATAGATTCATTCTATCGCAGGTAATCCTATTCAAAGTGCGTCACACACTAAATATAGATACCTCTCTCAGTCAAAATTTGAACCTTAGTTTGCCACATTGTGAAGTCTAAACAACACAAATGTTAGTGATATGGCTATGATAATTTAATGCAAATTGCCTACTCTCTTTCAAAATCAAACTGAACAGTTAGATAACATGGCCTATTAATTGCTTTGGATGATGCAGCGTGATAACATTCAGGGGAGTGACTGCATTCCAACGTGTTCCCAGTACCCCATCAGTAGTCATCAACACCTGGTGGAAATAAATTCAAATTCTAGGAGATAGGTATGGAATGACATGACTCAGGTTTCTCATCCCATTAGCTTCTTATGATAATCTTCATATTTGTTGTTTGGAAGAAGTATCCTCATAAGACTATGAGCCCTTGTTTGTACTGCCGCATTATCTCTTTGTTGCAGCAAATTGTATGCTCATAAGATTATGAACACTTAGCATGTAGGCAACATTATCTCTTCCTAGCATTAGAACCTACAGTAGCAATTTGAACAAGCAAAATAAGAATTTGTCACTACTATGAAAATCACATAAAACTATCAAAACATGTTCCATTTCAAATTTTTGATAACTCTACTCAAGTATTGCAATTTAATTTCAATCAGTATTTGTTCACAATAATCAGTCATACGTATCATGTGGGAATGTCATAGCAGTCAATCCTGTATAGTGGTGAATAGCAACCGACCCCAAAAGTGGGATAGCAGGATAGTGTATTGTGGTATGACAAATAATGATCACCGACTATGAAGACATTCCTCGAATAAGGCGTGTCCCTGTGTCGAACATGACACATATAATTACACCGAATTATGTGATTTTCTCAAACTATTAGCGGTGTCGGCGTGTTAGTGTCTGTGTCATGTCTGTATTCATGCTTCATAGATCACCGATATTTGATTGTTATTTTGGACAAATTACATGAATAATACTATAAAGTATAAACAAACATATATTTAATATAAAATTAAATATAACACTCAAAACTCGTAAAACATTCATAAATCAAAACACCAAAAAACAAAAAAAAAACAGAGGAAGATAAAAAAAAATCATAAAACAAGAGAAACCATGAAGAAAAATAAACCGAGGAAGAAAAAAAGCACAGATAAAGGGAGAAGATATCGCCAGGTCGTGTTTTCCAGTTGGAAGATAGAAGAGTGTGTTTTGCGGCGCATGTGAGAAGAGAGAAAGAGCTGAAAAATGTTAGGGTTTATGAAATCCCCAAAATGCCCTCAAAAAGGTTTTTAAAATATGGTCAATTTAGAAATTTCCTACTAAAATCAAATAGCGGCTGAAGCGGCCGCTATCTGCTATTCTCCGCTCCACCGCTATAGCAGTTGAAGTGGCCGCTATTTGATTCTGCACCGCTACGATGATTACCATAGCGGTTTGTCACCGCTATCGACTACTCTGGGGCATGTGCGGGATGTTTATAATAAGCACTGAATGTACGAAATAGCTTACTAATGAGATTTCTGAGCAGGTTTAGAGAATTGGATCATATGCCTTTTGTCATGTTATATTTATAGACCCTAGCTGTTTGAAGTATCAATTGCATGCATGGCAGCATGGGAGATTTTTATGATACTTAGATTTCGTATGGCTCTTAAAAAATCTAGAAGGATCAATTATCTTTATGGGTGCGTGTGTGTGCATCTTGTGTTCTAGTGAGCTAGTCTTTCTGTTGTTGAATTGAGTTAAACTCTATTTCTAGTTATCACTTTCATGAAAAGGCAAACTAGATGCACACGATCATGTCATATTTTCTGCTTAGCGTTCTTCTGATATACATATGCACCATTGTATTCTCTTTTATTGTCAATGTTCTCTATTAGTTGCTGATATGTTTGTAACACTTCAACAGATTTCTAATTGACCATATTTGACACAGTTTAAACACAAAATTAAAGAAAGAATGAGTATACATAAACTGCAATCCAAGGGAAAATGAACAATTTCTCAATGAATCAGGGGAAAGATGCTGAGCTCGTTATTTATACAGTTGGACAAAAGCAGGAAAAGTTAAAACTAGAAAACAGATATTCTGGTGGGGCTCTGCAGAGATGGCTCAGGAATAAAAGCCCAATCCAAATGGACCAAACCTCTACACACTAATTTGATCCTACCATTATCTTCAGATTGCTGTAATTTTGCAGTTCAATGGTATCCAAACCTCACACACTTCTACTCATAGACCACTTGAAAGTTAAACAGAGAAAACAGGGAAACATAGAGAGGATGGAAAAACTAGTCATTACTTTGTCCATCAAGAATGGGAAGGTTTCCTAGAAATGGCCATCAGAAGAGGCCATAATAGCAGCAAGAAACACAGATTCCCTGGAAAGAATCTAGCTCTAGATACTAATTATTTAACATCACACACACTTTCAATCATATATCATATAACACTTGAACAGAGAAAAGAGTGAAACTAAAAGAGGATGGAAAATTATTCACACTGAAAAATGTACATGTTTGTCTTGTTACTCAATGAAAGAATAACTTTATACACACTGAATAAGTTCTGCTCTGATCAGGCTTATTCATTAACCACGGTTATACAACACAACAAACAACTAGTCACTTCTAACTAACACTAACATAGCACCTGAATTAATAAAGTGTCTCAACAGACACCCGTTAATTCTGGTTGGCTAGACAACAGCTAGCTTGCTCGTTAATAACCGCAAACTGCATGCAACACTCCAAGTTCAGCCTTCTTTTGTTCATCTGGTCCCTAAAAAAAGGAAATCTGATCTCTACATGTTTACTTCTCCATGTGCAATTGGGTGCGTAGCTAGAAAGAAACCTAACTTTAAGGGAGTCCTATATTGCTTTCATAACATTAACAGGCACCTAAGGAATGTAGAAATCCGTACCTCTGGAATGGCTGGATGCATGTTTACCATCTTAGAGTCTCCATTATGACTGCATGCAAGGTGCCCTTAGCAACATTGAGGAAAGATCACAGTGTCTTCCTTTGCTCGATTCTCCTCAAAAGTTTTGAGCTTTAAGTAAAATTTGTCAGCAACATGAGTATGTGTCATTACCATATAAATGGCCCGTGATAGAGTTGGTTCAATGGTGTCCCAACCAGCAATCACAAGTTTCAAACTAACCTCACTGACTTTTTTCAATTGCATATATTTCTCCAAATTATACGACTCTTATTAATATTTCATTTTTATCTGTTTCATTAATAAGAGGAATGATTTGTTAATATGAAAGTTTAGATATCAACTTCAACGTTAGGTTTGTAGACATGATATTTGTGATACTACATGATTGTTGGCCACTCTTTTTAGCATCCTCTATCTCTACCTTCCCTCTCTAAATTACCGAGTAAGTGAAATCATGGAAGAATTTGATGCTCTCGATGTGCTTCTAATCTTACATTTAGAACTTTCTTAATATTCTATAGGGGACCAATGGAACAAAGCGAAACATCGGCAAATATGATGGTAGCACAATATATGCATATTTGAAATATGATTTTTTAAGGTTTTTATTTTAATTTAAAAATGATAATATGACGTTGCAAAACAATGAGCTCTAATTGATTGTCAATGTAAAACAAGTTTACTAACAAGTAACAACATGCACCTATTGAACTGTTTTTTAAATGAACATATAAAAAAACAAGTATTTTTTTTTTGGGTGAATAATAATAAAAATAAATATTATTCATGTATAAGAGAAGCTTACTTTTTGGTAAAGATGGATAGAGGAAGTTAATCAAAAGTTAAATTTACTATGCGTGCATACCATTACCAAAAGCACAAAAATTAGGTTTACCATCATCTCTTTATCGTAAAAAAATACGGGAGATTAGATAAAACGTATATTTATTAAATGCAATTCAAAAGACAAAATAATCAATAAATTACAATACACAGCAAAGGATTTAATGATCTCAAGGAGCCCCTCTCAGCAAAAACAAAATTGTGACCAGTGGAGTCTAATTTCCTCTACTAGAGAAAGGTTTTAACTATAGTCACTAAAGAATGAGATGAATTGTACAACAGTTTTACCTTTTGCAGCACCAATTACCTACAACACAGATTGTAGGAGCCTCATTGAACCTTCTTACCACCACTCGTCTTTAAATTCATCAAATATATTAGTGAGGATAAATTGTGAGCTAAATCAGCTTCAACATCGACTCGATAAGATGAGGAAGCATTATAAAACTATGCTTTCTGAAGACTATACAATTGTGTTGAAATACTTTTGGACCCACAGCAAAGTGGAGTTCAGGTTCTAACTGAAAAAACCTTTATCTTTATGCATTTAAGTTTAGAGTAGGGGCCACGTGCTCTTTCACAGTAGCCATTCCAGTGTATACATTATTTCACAAGAAACTGTGGTTTGAGCTGAAAGCATCCCCATATGGAATCACGAATTTGTAATGCTTGTAAAAATTCTTCAATCTGGGTGTTCTTTCTGAAGATAACATAAACTGACAACTACATTCAGAATGTGTGAATGAGGAACTACAGGCTAAACAGCCTAAGTCAGACAGCAGAAAACTAGCACATGACACCACATTTCAGATTTGATCAAACTCAAAAGTTCGATGAGTTTATCCATAAGAACTTGAAATGTCCAATAAATGTATATAGCCCATCTTCAAAAGGATCTAAGGCATTTCAGTTCAGGCAACAAGGTCAACTTCATCTCGTTCTGGGGAAACTACGTCTAATCTCATCATGCTTCTATATTGATCAGGAACGGGAGCCCCAGCATGCACACAGAGTTCCACAACAGCAGGAGCCTTACCATAATATCTCTTGAGATTATTATTCAGAGCAGGGCCATTCAGATCCTCAACATGCCAGACATAATTTGGACCCACAATATCATCTAATGTTGCCTCTTGCCATGCATGTAAACCATTCCGAGACTGATGCTTTGAAGCCTTGCACATTCTCAACTTATGTCCCTTAGGACCAACCTGAACTTCAGGACAATATCCACAAGTATTCACCGCATACTTCTCCATGATCTTCTTAGCACCTGATGTCATTTCAAACCACGAGTCCAATGTATGTTTACTTAAAACCCTTAACTTGCTCCTTTGTTCATCACTCAACTGATCCATATGGCTTATTTCGTTCTCCACTAGATTTTGGATCTTCTCTACAGGCTCTTTCAACATAGAGGATGAATCCATTAAAGGGTTGACGTTTTCGAAAGAACACTTTCTTTCACTTTCATTCTCTTCCACAACGGATTCAAAATCTGCAATTCTTCCTTCAATGCAATATACAGGCTTGGTTCTCCTCTTTGTCGGAAATTTTTTAAGATCTAGACCCGCTTGTATGCAGAGTTCAACTATGGCATGGATACGAGGAACACTAAACCTCTCATCATGCCCAACCCTTGGCTTGCCAACACGGTCATAGAGATGAAAGCATTTTGGGAAACTAACAACATCGCGAACACCTCCCCTTTTCCAAACATGAGTTGCACTCCGCAGCCAACTCTTTGGTCCAGTACATGTTCGAATTTCATGACCGATGTAACCAATGTGAACCTCATTACAGAGCCTGATAAGTCAAAAACCATTAAATGTGAAGGCAACAAAGAGCAAGCCAATGCAACTTATTCTATTTCCACTCCAAAAACAGTAGAAAACCCATACCATTGACACAAATGTCTACCGCTTATAAATCAAATGTTGCTAAGAATACTCAAAATTCATTTGTTTAATTTAAGAATCACACTAAAGCATAATTGGCTCCTCTTAAAATGAGTCTATCTATTTTAAGGAAAGTGACATTATGTGGAATGTCACAACTCCATTTTCCCACATCCGTGTAATCTTATCTTACACATGATTTGTACAAGATGACACTAAAACATTCCCTCCATTCCAAAACTTTGGTTCTTTAAGGTATTTTGCATATAGATTAAGGAATCACTTAATTGATGGGTATAACTACTAGAATTATCTTATTCTAATCATTAAAAGCTTTACAAATACCTATAAATAAAAAATCATTTAAGAGATTAATTTCCACAGACTATAAGTGTAAAAAGTTTTATACTGTCGACAAATCACAACAACTCGTATCATATGAGTGACTTTAGAAATAGTTATGGTTAAAGTCAAATGTTTTCAATGATCTGATAGTTGATAGTTGTGATTGATTGACTAACCGTGTAAAATTATATTTACACTGACAGTGTGTATAAATTAAATCCATGATTTTATATAAAGTAAATGATGCTAATTATATTTAGGAGTGTATTCGGAAGAACAATGCCAAATATATCTTAAATTTCTTAAACAAGTAAAGTTTTGAAACAAAACTTAAATCCTTAAACGACCAAAGTTTTGGAATGAATGAAGTAAGACATATTTTTCATCTGTCATATATGCATCTAACATTAACATTCACACTTTATTTTTATAATCAATTGTTGAGAATTGAATTTCTACCTTAGGAGCTAAATTCAGTAGCAATAATATTCAAACACCCATTTTTTCCTACACCTGCCACACATTGTTAATCATATTAAAAAATGTGATCAAAAAAATGGGTATCTATGGAATATTTTTTAATCCTCAATACTAAACATCAAGTTGTTTCTTATGCAATTATCCATCCAACTTAATTTCTTAACTAACCTCATTTTCTACTTCAAAATTCAAATGCAAAACAATAAAAATATTCACATAAAAAAGAGAGAATGCATACTCGCAGCGCAAAACCGGAATAACTCGAACGAGTTGCTTCAAACCGGAAAGTAGAAACCCTCTGGTTTGATAAACTCTTCTCGCAACTTCCACAAGCTCCGGCACAAGCAACCCATTCTCCGGCGCCTCTTCCAGAACTCTACAAGGTTGTGCCTTTCGCACTTCTCTCTCTGTCTTTGCCCTCGCAATCAAAACTTTCATCGGCGTCACGTAGGGCTTTCTTTCTGATTTTATTCGGTTAGGGTTGGGTACGTCGGAGTATGGGAATGCATTGTCGGGTGAGTCGGGGCAAGTGTCGGATGTGAAGGAGATGGTGGAGGTGAAGCGGTGGGAGAGGCGGTTTAGGAGAGGGAGTTGGGAGATGATTGCGGTGGTGCGCATGGCGGAGATGATGTGTTGAGAAATGGAAGTGGCGGAGCGCCGGCAAAGTCTAGAACTGGTGTTTCTTTTGAACTTTTGGTTCTTTCATTTCAAATCTTTAAAACATATTATATTTTATCAATTTTTTTTTTTTACTTTTTGTTATTATTGTTTTATTTTACTTCATGTAATTTATTTAGAGGTACTTCATGTAAAATTTGTAGATGTAAATTTTGTCTTAAATATGTCACATTTTAGTTTCAAGTATTTCATATTGGAAGGATTAAAATTGAGAATCTCACACTTTAAATATGTCTCATCTATTTATCTTTTTTGTGAGAATGAGGAAAAGTTGATTGATCATTGCTTAATTACATGAAGAGCTTTAGAGGTTCAAGAAACTAATAGTGTTTGATAATGTGATCGATCATCAATGTTTATGAGAAATTGGGAACTATCAATGCTCCACTTATGTTTCATAACATTTACTCGAGGTTTGGTCCTCTTAATTCATTAGTTATGTGGAGTATTTGGTGCTCAAGAAATAAGTTTGTGTTTATTATCCCAGTTACAAGGTTTATCACCGCAACTATTTTATCTCAATTTAAGCAGCTACAACTGCTTTTGGTAATTTATTGAGCAGAATGCTCTTAAACCTTGTCGAGAGGTCTCATGGCAACGAGGTAATCATGACACGACAATCCTTAATGTTGACAGAAGTGCACTAACAAATCCAATTCAACAGACTTTGGTTGTCTCATTAGACATCATTGTGGGAGCTTAATATTTGTGTACCATTAAAGTGTTGGTTGTTATAACATATCCTTCATGTTGGTTTTCAGACGTAGTTTGTGGATATCAAACTACACTAAAAAGAGAGATTCATATCTAATGTCAGTTACTCTACTCTGACTCTTCGCACGTGATCTAGTTAGTGAAAGTAAGACTCATTGCTTTTTTCTTTTTTACTTTCTTAAAAAAAAAACCTTCAAATTGAGTAAAAGAAAAAAGTCACTTTAAATTTTATTTTTTTAAGGAGACTTTAAAATTTGTTTATCATCTACATTGATAATTTGGCCTTTATATATATAATTAATTATTTTGTTGGTGTTTACTAAAACCCTCTGAGTGAGCGATTTAGCAGCATTATTCACCGTCACTCAGTTTCTAGGGTTTAGCTCTCATCGTCTCTCCAAACCTTCACCAGCTGCCATGGCGAGCACCAAGGTTCAAAGGGTCATGACCCAACCCATTGTAAGCTTCTCATCACACTCTTAGCCCTTTCAATTTCACTTTTCTTTCTCTTTAACAACTTAACCTAATCTCCGTTTTTCTTCTTCTTTTTCTCAGAACTTGATCTTCAGATTTCTTCAAAGCGTAAGTCCTTCTGTGCTTTCCTTAGTGCCTTTTTTTAAATCAAATTTGGTTTTGTTTTTTCTTATTTTTTATTTTTTATTTTTTGTTGCAGAAAGCGCGGATTCAGATTTGGCTTTTTGAGCAGAAGGATTTGAGGATTGAAGGCAGAATCATTGTAAGTTTTTTTTTTAAAATGTTGTGGAAAAAAAGAAGCTTTATTTAATTGGGATTTTGGTGCTGTGAATCTTCTTTCAATTATTTTCTTTATGGTGTAGAATTATGTACTCGGATTTTCAGGAAAGCTATGGTTTTGGTGTGCAATAATCTATTTGTTTATTTTAAGTTGCTTAACTATTGCAAACTAGTCACTGTTTGATGTTTTGGTAACTGCAAATTAGTCACCATTTGATGTTTTGGTAATTGCGAATTAGTCACCTTTTGATGTTTTGATAAATATCTACTATAATCTTGTGATGCATCTAATTTCAATTTGGCTTCCTGACAAGTAGTACTGAATTTAAGATATTTGTTGCCTTCGTATGAGTTGTGTTTTAAGAAACATATGCATAAAACCGATGACATCATGATGTCGTTTGATTCATTTAGCAGAACCTACACAGTGGGATAAGACTTGGTTGTTGTATAGATAAAACCGATAGGAATGCACAATAGAAAGTTGCAATAATCCAATTTGTAGACTAAATAGTCAAGGGTTTGTGTCTCGGGAGGTTTTCACTAAAAAAGAAGAAAGGGGCACATGACAGAGTTCGCCGAGTTGGTTATAGGAGTATGAGTAGGGGAGATCGGATCGTTGGGTGTAATGTAATTAGGATTATTTTTTCTTGCATTTTCTTTCAGTTTCATGCTTGTATTTTCATAGGCGGTAATCTCCTTTACTGTGGAGATTCATTTGTTTTCATATAAGAAAGAAGTATTTAACTTTTCCTGCTCTTTCTATGATCAGTTCTATTCTGTCATGGAAAACCTGATTGTGACCTATGGAGCTTGTCGGTTTGATCTCATGGTAGACTTTCATAGGTGTAGAGTTGTGAACTCGTAATTTTTAGTGGTAGCTTTTTAATTTACTTAATCAGTATTCTCAAATACCCTCATAGGCCTTTCATTCAAATTCAGCCACGACATTCTGTTTTTCACAAGGTTCCCTTAAATGTATACACAATAACCAGAAGTTGATTCCTATCAACTGTACTACCAGCCAATTTGCTTGTATCCCTGCCCCTCATACATTAATCGTCTTCCTAGTGACCCATTTCAATACATCAAAATTTGTAGTCAACTCAAGATCTTGCAGTCTTGGTGAGTGTTTTAGTTGCCATACCCAACTTACTACAAAAGATATATTTGGGCAACTATGAGGTGGATAAATCAGTCTCAATCAGTCTTTGGTTTATGGTATATATTTCTGTAGATTTATCATATTCTATCCCCATAAAATATTTCTCTAGATCCAAATCTGCAATTTCAAACATTCTTGTAACTTCTCTATCAAGCCCGATTTCAGTTTCATTAACGCTTTAACAATAATATCATCCATATTGATAATTGGTGCTGTAGTTTCTCTTTTGGATTGGCTCAAAATATATTATATAAAATAAAATATGATCAGCCTAGCTTTTTCCACCCCTAATTAGGTAAATGTTTCTTGATAGTTGACTATACACTGTCTAGTGCTTAAAACCCGTGGAAAATAGCCGAGAGTTTTACACAAGCCAGTGGAGTTAATTATCAGACTTTAGCCAAGAGTTTTATACAATCCTGTGGTGTTACTTTTAGCTGTGCATTTTGATGTTTGCCCAAACCTGTGGAGTAGTAAGCAGTTCAAAAGGGACATCTGGAAGTGTAGAAAAATAGATGAAAGAACTGTATTTTTGGAGTTATTTTCCACAGCTTACAACTCTTCCATCATTACTTTTTTCCAATTTTGATTGTCTAGAACCTATGTGATGTTTAGTGCTGTTGTGTAGCTGAATGTTAACAAACCGCTATTTTCTGCTATTAGATGTTTCTAGGAATAGACAGATTAGAAATTTGCAAATTTGTACCCGCTTTTTGTAGAGTAGTGATATATGTACAACTCTTTGGTACAACTTCTATGACAACTTTGATTTTCTCTCATTTGATTGGTCGAAAATAATAGAGAGAAAATAAGAAGATAATGTGAGTATGAGAGAGAAAGTTGTCAAAAAGTTGTTAGAAAATGGTTGTACAAATATCATTTCTCCTTTTTGTATGACATGTTTTGGAATAGGATGTTGTTAACTCATAATCATGTGACTCAACAACTCTAGGAATCAAAATCGAGTTAATTCAATTACAAATGGTTTCTGTGTAAACTTAGCTAGATTCACGAGTTTGAGGAGGATCAAACATGTCTACAAAATAATGGTTGTATATTTTCTCCCCCAAACATGTTGAAAAAACAGGGGTTTATTGTTTTTTAAGAACCCCCGAAATGCCAGATGCAACAGCTGAAGGGTAATGCCCTGTAGTGTACAAAACACTATCCTATCGTAAAGTTGTTGCTATTGATTCCACATATGCATCCTACAGCCCAATGTGAACCATCAGGAAAGGAGGTGAATGTGTTGGAGTCTCAACCCCATTGCTCCCAGCATAAATAAATTTGCAAATTAGAATACATGAACAAGTCCATTATTGCGAGGTTGCACCTAACGGGCTAACTTGGCAAATGAACCCAACTTGTGAATGTTGAAATTTTGCTTCGCTAAGTTGAATTCGGAACCGGTCCCACCATTTCTTCATTCTCTAGTAACTTTGAACCTTGTAATTTAATGATTTGGAACATTTTGCGTTCTTGCTGTGTGCTAAGTTGTGAACCTATGTTTTGGTTTATTAATTTGTTGGTTAAATTTGAATTCTGATGCTGTGTTTGTGAATTCGCTGCTTGAGTCTGGTCGGGTTGGACTAGGGCAGGGAGGTCTGCCCACCTCAGCTCATATTTGGTTTGTTTTTGGGGTTCAGTTGTCTTATTTGTGGATGTGGAAGGGATTACTTGATAGTTAATTTCTGGATGAGATGATCTGGAATTAGCATCAAGTCATCAACCACTGTAGGGAGGCATAATTGTTGTTATTTCTGCCTAGCTTTAATACCAACTTCAATTAAAATTTGTATTTCAAATTGATCTAGAGAATTCAAATACAAAATCCCCTCTTAAAGAAGAGACGAGACATGAATCTGTTGTAGTTATTTATTTATCAGCATCTCATAAGAAATGTGATATTACACTTGTCACTACTTTGTACTATCTAAATTTATCTTGGCCACATCCTTGTTATCCAAAACTTTGAATTTGAATCTCATTTGTCTCTTTCAAAAGTTTAGGACTATGTAAACTTTTGGATTCATGAGCTCATTTCTTGGTTATTGTTTTTGTTAGAGTGTGTAGACAGTACATCCGCATTAAAATTTGTATATTTGAATAGATGGTTAAGGGTCTTGTGATCTTATTTTTGTTTTAAACAGGGTTTTGACGAGTACATGAATTTGGTTTTGGATGATGCCGAAGAAGTAAATGTCAAGAAGAAGAGCAAAAAGACATTAGGTAATATATGTTTCTCAAATTTGATTATATTTGTCTTTGCCACTTATGCATTTTCTGAAGGGTGTAAATGTTTTGATTAGGGAGGATCCTTCTTAAAGGAGACAACATAACTTTGATGATGAACACGTAAGTGAAATTAAAATCACATTTTCATCCATTTCTATGGTTTTCTTCTCCTCAATTTAAGTAAAATGATTTGCTTTTATAAATTTCAGGGGTAAATGATGATCACATTGGTACGGTGGTTCCGTTCAACAAGAAGGCCGATTTATCTTTACCCTTTCAGTTTAATTACTATATCTCTTGTCAACATGTTGAATATGCTGCGTGAAAAATGTTATGTTGGCAATATGAAATTTTTATGCACCAAACAAATACTAGGTTTGTTGGTCCTTGTAGTTATGCCTTGTTGTTGCTTGTATTAAAGTCCAAACTCCAGAATGTAAGCCAAGCTGTGGTGATTCAGAAAGTTTAACACCAGTTTTATAACCTTCATCCATTTATTGACTTCCCCTCTTCTATCATATGCTATATTGACCTAATTAAGTGTTTCAGAGGATTTTTTTTAGATATTTTTTTTTGGCATTTTTTTATGAATTTAATTGAGTAAATTACACTCACCTCCCTTTAGATTTTCAACTAAACATTAACCTCCCCTCCATGTAACACTGTTAGTCGGTTAAATAACTTTTCCACTTTCACTCATCCTCTCAAATTGAACTTATATTTGTTCAAAGTGCAATTGTACATGAATAATTTTGAAAGCAGTTTGTCTTTAAAAAACGAGTCACTTTTACCAATTGTAACTAACGAAGCAAGATAAAGGAATACTTTTGGAGAGAAGATATTTAATTGAACTAGGTATCAGAAAGTGATATATTAGACAGAATATGTGACGGGGTTCTTGTAGTTAATCCAATTTGATAGTGTGAAGATAAATGGCAGATTGAGTGTATGTTTAGTTCAGCTTCTACACCCTTTAAAAGCATTTCTGGTAGCTTCAAAAGTGAAAAATAGCAATATTCACCCGTTTCTTACATGCTTATCATTTCGAGTGACACCCATGAGGTCTTAATGTCGTCTGCACTGTTAGACCCATTGGTTGTGATTTTTACGGTCAGGAACATGACCTGTAACACACTTCGAGGCACAAATTAATAGTTGACAGATACTATTAGACCAGCGTCGTGGTGATATCATAAACCAATTGCATTGCATATCAATTAGGGTGGGAATAGGCTAGGTCGAGCTAGACTTTGCAAGGCTTGAACTTGGCCTGCCAATTTTTTTTAAGGCCTAAGCCTGACCCGTGGCTTGTCATAGATTTACTTTTTTTGCATGAGTCTGACCTTCTGAAAGCCTGACACGACCTACTAGCTTGTTTAAAAACCTATTTCATATGAACATCTTTAAATAAGCAATCTGATCTAAGTTTAAATAGACTAGTGAACCAATATATCAATTAGATTAAATTCTCTTTTGATAATTAGCACGAGTTTTTAGGGATTTGAGTATATATTGTATCATAAAACAATTCTAGTTTGTAATAATACGTTTAAATATGCAAAAAGTTAATGTATACTGATAAACTTAAATTATTGAAGAAGTTATCAAATTTTTATTTTAATTCAAAGTACAAAATATAATACAATAATAAGAAATAATATTCATATTTACTTAAATAGGCCGGCTAATAGGCCTCAGAGACTTTTTGAATGGTCTGTGGCCTAGCCTTTTAAGCTAAATAGACTTTTAAAAAAGCCTAGACCTGCCTTGGTCTGTCGTAGGCTAGGCCGTAGGCCGACCTGACCTATTCCCATCCCTAATATCAATGTTCTATTTTTGGTTGTCTATATTAATTTCCTTAGCTTTAAAAAAATCGAGTTATGCATGATTGTAAACTTTTGCTGTTGATACATAATTTTGCGGGGACCGATACCATTTTAGGAAGTGGGGATAATTTAATAATGTTATGCTACCATTTTAGGAACGGAAAATGGTGATATACGCCGCAAGTGATAGATCTTACCTGCTCAAACGGATGAATGAATTGATTACACGATGCGTCTGGAAAAAAAAAATTATACTCCTTGTCTCAATATCAAAATCAAATTGCACAAAACTTATGGATCACTTATGAATCAATATAATCATCCTTTTATTTTAAGGATAATCATCAGTTAACTGAGGTATATTCTTTTTTTTTTTGATATAAATATAATTGATTAATACTTATAAGCTTGAACCAAAATACCTTTAACTTTATCATTAATTATTTGACATTTTTAGACTTTATTTCATAGAAAATAATACTCTACAGTTGAGATGGCAATTGGACCCAAGCCTAGTGGGCACCAGCAAAAAATACCCATGATAGGCGGGTAAATGTCCACATTGTTGGGCATGGGCACGGGTAATTACCCGCAAATTTGAACGGGTATGGGTGCGGGTACGGGCACATTATATATACTATACCAATAATTTTATTTATATTAAATTTAGTTAACTAATCCAAAATCTTTGATATTTATTGTAATATGCACTTATTTTTTTTATATTTTAGATGCTTTTATTTGGCTAAATATATGATGTGTAATATTTGATATGTTGATTTAGAATATTTCATATCATATTTTAACTATGTTGTGATATTTTTATTATTTATTATTTTTTTGTTGTGAAAGTGCGGGTAATGGGTTCGGGTACGGGCACTTAGATACCCATATTGTATGGGAACGGACACCAAACTAATTGCCCACGAGGGTATAGGCTCGAGTATGGGGATTTTTTTTAAACGCGGGTACGAAGATGAGCACTATGCTACCCTATCGAATGGATACCCATTGCCATCCCCACGTAGAACTCGCCAGCCTCCATCCCATAATAATCCACCTATTTGAAGAAACAAATCAATTGGTTTGTGAGCTAAAAAAACATTAAAAGAGTTATAAGAAGGAGGTCTAGAGCATGAACCCGAAAATTAATATAGCCATTAATTTTACTAATATGACCTATAAAAAGTAAGTATCATTGAAGATAAAACATTTTTATTAGTTTCCACTAATATTTTTGAAAGATCCCCTAGTTTTGTGAGGAAAATGTATACATTATTCAACAACTTAACTGACTAAATATTAATGTAAAAGTTAAGATAGTGGGGCACAATTGACAACCCCCATCGATAAATAAGTGAATGATAATCATTACAAAATGACAATCTATACGTGACTTTGATTTGCACTTTATTTCTTTTTTGAGGGAATTTGCATTTTATTTCTTAGTAATGAACTCCAGAACAATACAAAGCTTTCTCAAGGGAAAGAACATTTTAGTTATTGGCACAACAGGCTTCTTGGCAAAAGGTACCATACATGCATATATAAAATAGCATATTATTGTCATCTTTTATTAAAAAATCACCATAGTTACGTATAATTAAATTTGTTTTTATCTATGTACAGTTTTTGTGGAAAAGATTCTAAGAGTTCAACCAGAGATACAAAAGTTGTATCTTCTCGTAAGAGCTTCCAACAATGATTTAGCTGCACAACGCTTGCAAAATGAGGTACATTAATGCAAATTCTAATGAATATTTGGACTATGCATTATGAATATTTTTTTACGTGACTAACATGAACTAATTGTTTGAATAATTTTATAGGTATTTCAAACAGATTTGTTTGGATTGCTACGAATTAAGTGGGGTCAAAAATTTGATTCTTTCATATCAGAGAAAGTTACAGCTATAGCAGGAGATGTTGCTGTTGAAAATTTGGGATTGAAAGATGAAAATCTTGATATGTTTCAAGAAATAGACCTTATTATCAATTTTGCTGCAACCACTAAATTTGACGACAGGTGATGACAATAAGCTAACTAAATCCATTTCTTGTCAAGTGATTTTGACCATTTCACAACTAAAAAATAATTTTTTTATGACATGGCATTTTTTTTGCTTAATCACACATTGTTTAAGGTCCGAATCAGATATGTTACATCATTAAATGTGATTCTTCATTGTAACCAAAACAAAATTGTGATTCTATATCATTAAGGAATATGACCACGTGCAAAAAAAAAAAGAACTCCAAAATGAAAGAATCTTGACACTTGTAAAACATGGGACTAAAAAATTTAATTTATTGGAATGAATCAAATGTAAAAATAATTTATTGGAATATGTGCATTACATTTAATTTTTAACTTTTGAATGAAATGAATGCATAAAATTTTAGAGAATATTTCTTCTTTTAGATTTCTTAACATGTGTCATAAGGGCACAAGTTAACACTACCCTTAAAATATAAGGATTAAATGTGTATTTAAATCAAATTTTAGAATTTGTCACTAATTTTATCACTAAATTTGATAATATGAAAGATATATAGATTTATCTTTTTTGACTATAATCTTGATTAATTGTCAAAAAAAAATTGTTGATAAATTTAATTAAATTTCATACAGGTTTGATATCTCGATGGGTGTGAATACAATGGGACCTTTACATGTCTTAAATATTGCAAAAAATTGTTGCAATATAAAAGTTTTTGTCCACATATCAACAGGTAAATCTCTAGAGCAAAAACATATAAGGTAGCCTAAAAAGCAAGGGAAATTTCTTACTTTATACCCCACACACATCTTTACCTATTTTCCAAAACACATATGCTATTCCAAAAATACTCTTAACTTTAACATACTGATACTATAAACAATTTTTTTTTAAAAAAAATCACATATTCTGTCCTAGACTAAAACATATGGAAAAAAAATTCAATGAGTTAATTTTTTAAAAATATTTTTGAAAGATCCAATTTAAATATTTAGGAAAATGATTTTTAAAGCGAAAAACGGTATCCCGAAAGTTTTAGGACAGATGTGGCATTTATGCCACCCATGCACTGTTTTATAATTTCCATCCTTTTCTCCACCACCTCCCATGATTTCCTCTCAAAAACTGTTTTTTATTAGCCTATTTTTGTTCGGGATCCATTCGAGATAATATCACTCGCTTTGAATAGCATTATTGAAATATTTATACCAAAAGTTTTGAAATTCAAAACATTCATTTTGAATATTCATGCCAAAGTTTTGAAAGCAAAACATCGGTTTGAATAATCAAATTAAATGTTTTGAAAACTAAAAACCTGCTACTTTAGGGGTTTAATTTTCAAAGTAAGGGACATCTAAAATGAAGCTTATCCAAATGTGATTTGCATTATTTTTAATAAATGTTAATAAAAAAATATTATATTTCGTCTTGTGAGCACAACTCAGTTGGTAGAACAATGCATTATTATATGCAGGGGTCGGGGTTCGAACCCCGGACACCCCACTTATTCACCTTATAAGGTGAATTCTAGCCATTAGGCTACCTGACCAAAAAAAAAGAAATTAGTTTTTTCTCTTCTCTCCTTTGTCCGGTTCAAACTCAGCACCTCCAAAAAAAATTCCCTTAACTCAAATCAGTTGAGCTACCCCACCCCATTCAATCAAAACTTTTAAGTGGGTATCTGCACAAGATGATTAAAGCTCCATGTACCAATAACACTTACTAGCTCACGACCCGCACGATGGCGGGCTATATGTTAGAATAGAATTAAATAAATAAATTTGCAAAATTTAAAATGAATATAGTTTGTTGAAAGATTCCAAAGTTATAAGAAATTAAGTTAAATGCGAATTGAAAAACCATTTAGATATCTTTTTATCATAAAAACATAAAAAGATATTGTTATTATTGGACCAACTTGGTTTCAACAACATCGATAACTTATCGACGATAAGTGAGAAGCAAGATATAAGAAAACAGCAAAAACAACGTGAGAAAAGTGACTTCTAGGACTTTAAAATAGAGAAAATATACTAGAAATGAAAAATTCACGAGCTTTTAAAACATATGTAATCTTTTAATTTGATTATTCTTAAAATTGTGCTAAAATATATTTAAGTCAGTTAATAAAAAACGTGACATAAAACATGTTTGAGATGAGTTTTCAAGTAATCTCTATTTATTTTTTTAAAGAAGTAATCTCTATTTAAAATGTAGAGTTTTGTACATAAGTCATAGTTCTGAAATACCAAAATTGCTGTGTTGAATGTGGTGGTCAAGGTTTGAATCAAATTCCTTTGTTTATGTGAGTTTCCAATAGTTTTTGTTATGTCGTTTATCAATTAAAAAAATGTAGAGTGTTTTCACCAAAATTGGAAAACATACCACCGTTGTCCGCGTATACATTTTCAATTCATTTTCCTATATATGAATTAAAAGAGGGTCATTTTAATGTAAATTTATCGGTTTTTTCTAGATTACTCTCTCTTGTTTAGAGGGTATTTACCCCATCATGATATCAACCAATCAAAATGTAATATACATTGACAACATTAAATGTCAAATAAATGAGTCAATTTTTTCTATAAAAAAAAAAAAGAGGCTAAAGTGCACTTTTCCACACCTAACTTTCAAAATCTTGCAATTTTGGCCCCCTAAGATTTAGCTCCATTGCATATTTCATCCTTTTGGTCTATTTTGACCCAGCCCACACTGATATGGCACACGCTGTCAGGCCACGTCGGTATATACTATTTTTTTATTTATTTTTTTAGCCACGTTGGAAATTACTGGAATTAAAAAAAATATATAAAAGGGTTTGGCACGTGAGACACTTCAATGGTAATATACTAGGGTTTAAAAAACCCCAATTTTTTCCCCCAAAATCCATTGTTCTTCCTGCTTTCTTCTTCCTTTCTTCTATCGGTTCATTCTTTCTTGTTCCTTCCTTTCTTCCTGCCAGTTTGTGCCTCATGGTGTTGCATAGCAGTTTGATCCTAAATTGTTACCCATGTAAGTATTGGTAATTTTTTTAGCCTAAATTATAATACAAATCAATAAGTAACAATAATACCTTGTTCCCTCCAGGTGGAATCCTTCTATCAGCACCTGTCTTTCCCCCACATGTCCTTTGATTATGTCCAAGCTCTTTGCACCTTGTACACCTCACAGTTTCTTGATTTCTCTTGCCCTTCTTGCTAGTTGATTTGGGTTCATCATTCTCCTTCCTTCTAGCCTTCTTAGACCTCCCAGGTGCCCTTCTTGCCTTAGGTGGGAGTATTGGTTCAACATTCACTTCTGGCCATAGTTTTGGACCATTTGAAGGAAGGATAAGATTATCATATGTATCCAGGAATTTTTGTTTCCTACCAATTGAATACAAACAGACTTTTCAGCAAGCATAATCATCAGTGTGCCAAAAAATACATAATATAAAAAGAGTTTTCAACAAGCATAATAATTAATGTTCATTTGATAACAAATACATAGTATACACTAACCTCTACCAGTGTACCACATAATCATCAGGGTTAGCTTGATTGTAAAAAATACCAGAAATGACATGAGCACAAGGGATACCAGTTAAATCCCATTTTCCGCATGCACAAGTTCTTTCTCTGAGGTTTACAACATAGGTGTCAGTTCCATCAGTAATAGAAAAATGTGAGTACTCACTATCACCATGCCATATTGGTGTCCAACCAACTGCATCTCTCTTGGCCTTTTTCACTATCTTTCTTATCATTGGACAAATTTCCCCTTGATACCTCAACATGTACTCCCTCAACTTAAATATTCTATTTGTGATATAGAACTTCAAACCCTCAACAAGTGAAATTATTGGTAAATCCCTTAAATCAAGTATTGTAGAGTTAAATGCCTCACACATATTACTGACTTGCAAGTCACAGTTTGTATGAGTGCTATACCCTGCCCTAGACCACATACCTGGTGCATACTGTCTCATTTCCTCCCAAGCTGGCACACTTAACATTTTCAGACTTTCCATAGCTTTGTTAAACTCAGTCATTGTGTTGGCCCTTGCAGCTCTCCACAAAGCTTCTTTCAACTTCTCTCCAGCATGCCTTTTCCTCCAGTTTCCATACAAATGTCTGACACAGAGTCTGTGCTCAACATGTTCACCAGTAGCAGCTATGGTATTCACCAAACCCTTGAAAAAAACATACACAAATTTAAATTAATGACTGTAAATCAAAATTAAAATTACAATTAAAATTAAATGAATTAAATGTTACCTTTTGTTGGTCTGATATGAAAGACCATCTTTTGAATTCAATTCCATTCAAATCTGATAGAAGCAGTTCCATAAACCAATCCCAACTTTCTTTAGTTTCAGCTTCCACAACAGCAAAAGCTATGGGGATCATTTGATTGTTACCATCTTTACCAACAACTGATAACAAATGTCCACCATACCTCCCTTTCAGAAAACATCCATCAAGTCCTATCAATGGCCTACAGTTACTCACAAAGGCCCTCTTGCAAGCATTGAAACAAACATACATTCTTTGGAAAAAAAAACCCCAACACCAGGCTTGGTTTGAATCTTAACACTACTCCCAAGATTGCTTCTGAGCAACTCTTCACTATAGTTTCTTAGATGAGTATACTGTTCTTCACTAGCGCCATGAATCATTTCTAAAGCACTTAATTTTGCCCTATAGACCTGGAAAGAGCTCAACATCACATTCCACCTAAGCTTACAGTGATCTTCTAGAGCTTTAAGGGTCATAGTAGGTGTATGCTTAAGTATTGGAACCATTTTTTTGCCAATAGCTTCCCATTTAACACTCTAATTTTACCCGTTGGAAAGCAATTGTGAATAGGCTTCAAGCTAGCAAGAACATAATGAGTTTGAGGAGGAACCCTACTAAATCTAATATGATATGGACAACCTGGAGAGCACTTGACCACAATTCTTTTCTTCTCATTCTTCTCTAGGTACACATTCTTCTTGTTCTGCAAACCATACTCTCTCACAACAGTTTTAACTAAAAGACCAGTGGCAAAGATCTGACCCTCCTCAAATACCACAGGTTCATCATTAGTACCCAACTTAAACCTATTAAGTGTTTTCCTCTTTCTTGATCCCTCTTCTTCCTCGGATGAACCAAGACTTTCTAGCACATCTGAGTCTTCATGCTCATCTTCAAAGTCTTCCAAACCAGTCGCTTCAGTGTTCCTAGATACTTCAACACCAACTAAAGATTGATTATGGTTAACTGATTGACTACCAAGGGTTGGGTTCACAGTCTGGTTAGGCAAAACAGTGGTCCAATCCCATTCTTCATCAAAATCACTGTCATCAACAGATACCTCATCTACACTTCCATCCTCATCTTCTAATTCATATTCAGGAACCTCTCCCTCCTCATCACCTGTGTAATCAGGATCAGACTCATTCCCTTCATCTGATCCAGCTAGTTTCTTCCCTTTGTCAACTACAACAACCTCTTCAACTTCACTATCATACCTGCAATCTGTTGGAACAAAGGGTGTTTCACAAAGTCACCTATTGAGTTTTGATAATAACAAGGTATTAAAAATTATCAATTGGATATGCTAAACATTTGTTCAAGTGTACAGGATCATAATCAAAGTACTATTCTTAAAGATTCTGATTGAACAAGTCATAGAGCAAAGGAAATTTAATTGAAGCTTAAAGCCTCTGAAGAAATGCGTCTGAAGAATGCGTCTGAAGAAATGCGTCTGAAGCAACGGGTCTGAAGAAGAGCTCCTGAAGACACGTCATCAGAAGCGAGGTCATCAGAAGCAATGGTCTTTCAGAAGCATATTTCATCAGAAGCCACTTCACCAGAGTTGACAAAGGACAATGTACGAAGTGTACGACCACTAACTCTGCACTTGTCTCTGCAACCACCTTCTCTGTAACTTGTCTCCATATCAAGA
>Ga0228711_1000735_pt1 | contig 43316 bp, 18 predicted proteins | sample MedpolnodulmetaG_2_FD_177996 | JGI IMG/M metagenome (GOLD analysis project Ga0228711, IMG submission 177996) | Root nodule microbial communities from Medicago polymorpha collected in Santa Monica, California, United States - brown nodules | ecosystem: Host-associated > Plants > Roots > Nodule...
ATTTCCATCAACATTTTTGGTACCTAAAATGCTTAAGGAAAATATCACAGGGACTAAAAAGTGTGATTTTATTTTATAGGGACTAAAAACAAAACTGTGAATATTTATAGGGACTAAAAACTTAATTAACCCTAAAATAAACTATATGGCAAATGTTGCAAGTTACTTAGAAAGTAGAAAACAAAAGTTGACTTATTAAAAGGTGGACGGAAAACACAAGATGTAATGTCTATCTAATTTTGAGCCATGCAGGGGATATTTTAGTAATGTGCACATGCAAATTAAAATATTGAATTGTTTATCTTTTCTTAATGCAATTATCATATAGTCCATATATAGAATAGTATAGTTGACTTACCCAAGTGTTGTGACAAGTTATTGCATTTCATCATCACTCTGTTGTTATTGGGTGGGGTGCACCATGACAAGAGCACTCTCTCTAATCTATTAGCCAAGTTTAAAAAGGGGTGCCCCTACATTCATTTTCCTGCCAAGTCATTTATATTCATTTTAGCTTCTCATAAAGAGAGGAACAATAACACACATATCTCTTCATTGCATATACTTGCCATGGAACACAAAATCAAGACTTCCCTTTTAGTCATCCTCTTGGTTTTCATTCATTTTCCTTTATCTTCAGGTAAACTAATCTTACTTGATATAAGTGGTTTAAGTTTTGTAGAGATTAATTCAATTCATGTAACATAATTTATTTTTTGCTCTTTTAGGATTGGCTGAAGGATTCAGAGAAAATATGCATCCTACTAATAACTTTTTTTACAAGGTACCTTACTATCTTTTTTCATATAGTTTTAAATGGTAAACATTAATGAAGCTAATTGCAAGCCAAAATACTTAAGATGGACATAAAAAAAAAAAATTAAGATGAATATAGATGGAGCTACATTGAGGCAAATGCTAATATTTGCTTGGATTATTATAATGTTTACAAATAAATTAAAAATTATCCTATAAAAAATTGTAATCTTTTTGTGAATTATTTCAACTTAGTATTTGATGATTAGATGTTTTTTTTAACTAACAAGTACTTTTGTATGGAATGAAGGATGGTATAAAGATGAACTCGAGGAAGCTATTGTCTCATGCTTTTGTGTTGGATTATGATGAAGCAGGACCCAACCCAAAGCATTCAAAGAAACCTGGCAAGGGTCGTTAAACACCTTAACAACTAATTACTAATCATATTCATATCATCATATAATAAAACTATATACTAGTATAATATTATGTCTTTCCCCTCAAAATGTTTTGTTCATGTAAGAGGAGACATGATATGATTATTATATAGACAATCGAGCTAGTTTCTTCACCGGAGCCACTACTTGTGTGTATTGTAACTTATGAGGTATTAAATAAATAAAGTATGGACAATTAGACCATTATATATATCGCAAGAAAATTGAGGATGAAGTCTTACCATTGGACTTTCTTATTGCTTGGAATAAAACCTGATCTAATCAGAACTCAAAATAATAAAATTCATTGGCATTTCATAGTAACATGTAGTCATTGAGATTATCCCACGAAAGGAAGATCAGAGACTGCAGAAATAAATAGCCACATAAATTACATTATTCCATTTTTGGTTCTGACGTTTTGTGCATTACTTTGATTTCCAATTTGATACCATTTCTTTTATAATTTAGTCTTAGAAGTATGTTTTACGGATTGTTCATCTGTTGTCATTACCCTACCATACAAATTTATGGAATTACTTTTCAGAATATAGGATCAAATAGAAAATCACCATCACATGTAAGGACAAAACTAATGATCCTATAATTGGGTAGCACTGAATTTTTTTTTTTTTTTGAGGGAGCACTGATTTTATTTTATTTTTTTGGATAAAAAGGTAACACTGATTTTCAACTAGCTGTTATTTTATTATTACTATTTTGGTCAAATAATTCGATGGCTAAAAATTTACCTCTTAAAGATGAACAAGTGAGATGTCTAAGGTTCAAATTCTATTATAATATATTGTCCTATCAATTGAGTTAAACATGCGGGAACAATTAGCTTTGTTTTACAATATAAAAAATACAAGTAATTCTTCTGAAGTACTTTCGAGAGTAAAAGAAAATATACTGGTACACAGTTCATTGTTTTTCAATATTTAGTGTGTGTGGTGTGTGAGTTCTGCCATTAGATTCTTTAGAATAAAAAATAAAATAAAAAATATATTAACCATCCAATTGTAATAATATATTATGCTAGCAACACATTCTATAATTCAAAATCTTCAACATATTTGACTAAAATTTATATGGATCTTATATATAATTTAAGAGCATTTGAATGAGATGGCAAAAAATCTCTTTCAACTTAATCAGAGATCGTAAGCTCGAATCTAACGTTGAGAATGCAGCTATGTTAAATATCTTGAGGGAAAATTTTATCACTCATCAAAGTCCTACCCGACTTTAGGGACGAGTCTCTGCATAATGCGCATAGGATACCCCGATTCAAACAAAAAAATATGGATTTCATATAAAGTTGATGGGATGCATTTAAAGTTTAATTAATCAATAAAAGCGAATGTGTTGAAAAGTGTAAGTCGAAGATTTTGTTGCTAGCGTTGCTCTACTGATCTATAACATTTTCCCAAATGTTATTTAAGTGGTAGTTGAGTTTTATAGCGTATCATATTTCCTCCACTTTTATCTTAATTCAAATATTAATTAAAAATATCATTTTAAATTGCAATCTGTTCATTTGCTATCTTATCATTTACGATCAAACATTTCAAATTCAACTTACTATTTTATATACTACTCTATTCATTTTCTATTTTATTATATGTCATTTTCATAGACACACACACATATTAAGACATGTAGTTAATTTTGTATGAGAAAGAGAAATTATGAATGAATTTATAAAACTATCCTTCATTAATTACATGAAAATGAGAAATTAAAAGAATTGAAAAAAGAGAAAATAATAGATAGTAAATGATAAGATAGGAATAGAAACATAAATGTTTAATTGATACCATAAAGTGACTTATAATTTGTCACAATTTTTCTTCTTCCAAAAATGACATAATAAAATACAAAGGAAGTATCAATTAAAAAAAGACAAAACTTAGGTGCATTTTTTTAGATACTTTTCATATGGTTCGTAATTAAAATTACACATTTTTTGTTACAACAAACTTTAAGAAAGCACCTAAGTTATGTCCATAAAAAAATATATTAGTGTTTTTTCTTTAAAGAAAAAAAAAAGTGTTAATATTATGTTCGGATGTGGAGAGAAACATTGGTGAATGATGATATCATTGTTCCTTCACCAATTTCTTCAAACCTTTCTTCACCTTAAGGTAACCATTTTCCGCCACCTTAAGAAACATTGGGTCAACCTTCTTATCACTTAACTTCTGAACCTCTTCATTTAACTATAAAACCAATCTTATAATCTGTTTATTTGGTAGCAATTATTTGTTAGTTTATTCGATATCGACTATCATTTACATTGTCTTATTTGCTATAAGTTCATCAAATTTATATCATTTAACTTATATTCACTATCTCCCGTCAAAAAAAGAACTTATTCATTATCTGCTATTTTTTAGAAAAGAGAGGCTTATTCTTCTAAAATCGTCACTTACATGAAAAAGAAAAGACTAAGCTTTTTAATATCAATTCTGCAATTGGCTTATATTATACTAAACGAGGCAAATATCTAGGTGGTTCGTGGACTTCCTAATTAGACCATTCAAAGGTCAACCAAATCCGCTGGCATAGCTATTTTAGGGCATAAGTGAACCACTAGATTGCATTGAAGCAGGCATAAAAAAGTTCTTAGATTCTGGTTTGTTGATTTGTGGTTGGTAAAGAATCGTTGAGGAAACACTAAAACACATGAAGGTGCATGACATGACATGCTTGTGGATAACAAAGAAATTCGAGAAAAATCATAATTTTTTTATGAAAATGTTGACCAAAAACCCATCACCCAGAGTGAGAAAGATATTATAAAGGACTGTGTTGGGGTAACCTCGTTCTACTATGATGAGGATGCGATCAAAAATAATTATCTTTTTCAATTGCATATTCCAAACCTTCGGATTTTAGTGTTAAAAGGTGGCTTCAAATTATAACCACCTTTATCACTTGAGAGAATAAAAGGACTCAAGGTGTTAGAGCTTAACCATTTTTGGAATCACGAGATACCATTAGCTATAGGATCTTATTTTTTCAGGAGTAAATTACATGTCACTCTCTTAAAAGATGTTTGAATTACACTATTCTTCAATCTTATGTTAAAATATACACTTTCCTCCTCTCTTATGCAAAACATATTAAAAATTATTTCACTCCCCACCCCTGAAAAAAGCTTGAATTACATTCCTCATCTCTCTTATGGTAAAATCTACAATTTCCTCCTTTAACAAGTTTTTTTTTTATTTCTAGTAATTTATCAACAAAAAAAAAGCTAACACACTCTGAAGAAAAATAGTATTGTGGGTCCACTTTATCATAATCAAAATTCAAATTCATATTTTTCTCTATTTTTATTCACAATCTCATTAACATCTAATTTTAAACCCTATTATAAATTATAAATATAAAACAACACAAAATAAAATTAAAATGAGTGAACAATTACTAGTCAATAAAATATGATTATTTAAAAATAAATTTTATATTCTTAGCTATAAAATTAATAACAAAATATTTAAATTTAATCATCGTTGACATTTAAATTACAAATAAATATTTTTTTTTCTTAAATGGCGTTTTAAAATTAGTAGATATCATAAAAATATTTATTTATGTTAAAATAGATTAAATTGTAGTGCATATTTAATTATTAAGGGAGGGGAGTTGTAATTCAAGCATCTCATGGAGAAGAGGAGTATAAGTTTTATTTTTCAAAGGAAGGGAGTGTATATTTTAACTTAAAAGGGGATGAAAGTGGAATTCAAGTTTCTTTTAGAGTGTGTTTGGATGGGGTAATTGAGAAATTTTAAAGAATTTAGAATTCTAGGCAATTTAAATGATTCAATTTAATTACTTTCATTTCTCAATACTTTTGTTAGAAAAGAGTAATAAAAAATGTCATAGTCATTATTTTTGGGCAACTTTTATAAACTTTAATTTTTTGGGGCCAAATTTGAAAATTAAAATTTGGGGTCAATTTGTAAATTTCAAAAAATTGAGGGGTCAAATTATAATTTTTGAGAATTTTTGAGGGGCCAATTTGTAATTTTTGGAAATTTACTGGGTCAAATTGAATTTTTTGGACCAAAATGCAAATTTTGAAAAATTAAAACAATGAAGAAATTTGAAATTCTTGGTTTTTAGATGTCATTTGAAATTCTCTAAATTAAACTTGAACAAAATACTTCATAAATTTTCATCATTTTGAAAATTCTTCAAATTATTATCCAAACAATGGAATCCACCGCAAAGTATTTGAATCCTCTCAAAAAATTCCCCCATCCAAACACACTCTAAGCCCAGATACGATACTGCACCGATACGGAAAAATTTCAAAAATCAACATACGATACGGTTGAGATACGTTAATAAAAAAATTATATAATTAATTGTACAATATAATTATAACCATTTTATAACCATTTTTTTTAATATGCAAATATATTAACAAAAAATAAACCAGTCATAGGCTCGTAACACATCAACATAAATATAATTAATATTGACGATTAAGAGAGTAATGATTAGTCAATTACATGCACAACATATCCCATAAAGAGCACCATCAATGCTATACTATATTCGTTAGTGCGATACTTTATTGATCCAAAAAAGAAGCAATATATCAAAAAAAGAACACATCAGTACTCAAAAGTTAAGTTATTTAAGTTAACATTAACTGGGAAATATCGAGGCATGTATTAGTGCAGGATAATTATCGAATACTCTCCTAATACGTATCAGGAAGTATCGAATAATTATTTTTTTAAAAAATAAAATTTAATCTTCGGATACGCTCCTGATACGTATCGGGCAGGTATCAATGCAGGATACGCAGGGGATACGATACATCATCCATTTTGAAGTATCAGGGCTTCAGATCTCTTAGAGAAGGAGAGTGTAATTTACTCTTTTTTCAATTAAACTAGTTTTTTTAAGCCTTTTTTGTATTTTTTTTACTCTCTCTAATTAATCTTATTGGTTGTTTCGATTTTTCTAGCTTCTACTTCACATCAACTGTTGAAGTTTCCAAAGTTAGTCTAAGATTATATAATTACTTTTTGTCCAAAATGATTAGAAAAACTGAAAGAAATTATGTAAAGAAAAATTAGTCATGAAGTTGATAAAGAAATAATTGATTAGGATTGTCATTTTCATATCTACGATTAGATTGGAGTGGAGTTGCATTTCACTATTTGAGTTATTTCGTAATCAATATTTGGTGGTACACGTCTCTCAAACATGTCTATGCAATATCTTATTTGACTATTAATGAATTTTGTGTATCTTATTTTATTTATGTATCATGTTAACTTGTGTCCTAAGGGTACAAGTTAAGAAACTAAAAATGAAATTAGAAAGTAACTTTTCTATTGAAAAGATAAATTTTAAACTTTTAATATATTGAATGCTTAATTTACATGGATGAAGATACATGAAATATTTGCTGAGGTGGTACACTGAGTGGCATGCTGACTGTATAATTAATTTTATTTTTTTTAAGGGTACACTTGGCATTTCTGCCTATTTTTTTTAAAAAAATTATAATATAAATTCATTTATATTAATTTAGAAAACTAAAATAATTTTAAATTCATTTATATTAATTTAGAAAACTAAAATTATTTTGAAAATTATTTTTATTTCTAAATTAATATAAATGAATTTATATTATAATTTTTTTAAAAAAAAATAGGCAGAAATGTCAAATGTACCCTTAAAAAAAATAAAATTAATTATACAGTCATGCCACCCAGTGTACCACCTCAGCAAATAAACTTTTAAACAAGAAGAAGATCAATATCTGGATGAAGATACATGGAATATTGCAATGGCGGGCAGTACATGCCTTGGTTTAGTTGCTCTTACTTGCAGAGACGATATTGTGCCACTAGTAATTCCCTTCATTGAGGAGAATATTACCAAACCAGATTGGAGACAGAGGGAGGCAGCCACCAATGCATTTGGCTCTATCTTGGAGGGGCCTTCCCCAGACAAATTAGCACCTCTCATTAATCATGCTCTACCATTTATGCTCAATGCTCTGGTGAAAGATCCAAGCAATCATGTTAGAGGCACCACTGCTTGGACTTTGGGACGAATGTTTGAATTTCTTCACAGTTCAATTGTTGGCACAACTATCATTAATGAGGAAAATGGCCAACAAATCATTACAATTCTCCTTCAGAGCATGAAGGATGTCGCTAATGTTGCTGAAAAAGCCTGTGGAGCCCTGTATTTTCTAGCACAGGGTTATGAGGATGTGGGACTAACATCTCCTATAACTCCCTTTTTCAAGGACATTGTTCAAGCCCTTCTCACTGTTACCCTCAGAGAGGATGCTACGGAATCAAGGTTAAGCTTCAGCATATGAAACATTGAACGAAGTAGTAAGATGTTCAACAGATGAAACAGCTCCTTTGGTATTACAACTAGTTTCTGTCATCATGATGGAGCTCCACAAATGTCTTGAAGTACGAAATCTTTCATCTGATGAAAGAGATAAACAGAGTGAACTTATAGGCCTTCTTTGTGGGTGCTTGACTGTAATTATTCAAAAGCTAGGGTCTTCAGAACCTACCAAATATGTTTTCTTGCAGTATGCTGATCAGATAATGGGACTATCCCCAGGGTCTTTGCTTGTAGAAATGCCACTGCCCATGAGGAGGCCATGCTAGCTATTGGAGTCCTTGCCTATGCGACAGGCCCTGATTTTGCTAAATACCTGCCGGAATTTTACAAGTTTCTCGAGATTGACCTTCAGAATTTTGAGGAGTGCCAAGTTTGTGCCGTAACTGTAGGTGTAGTGGGCGACATATGCAGGGCATTGGAGGATAAAATACTGCCTTACTGTGATGGGATTATGACACAACTTCTCAAAAATTTGTCAAGTGATAACTTGCACCGTTCTGTGAAGGCCCCCTTGTTTTCATGCATTGGTGATATAGCACTAGCTATAGGAGACAACTTAGATAAGTACTTAATGTATTCCATAAACACACTACAAATTGCTGCAGAGATGGCCGCCCACACATCCGGCTTTGACTTGGAAATGATTGATTACATCAACTCTTTGAGAAATGGGATATTAGAGGCATATTCTGGGATCTTCCAAGGGTTTAAGAATTCATCTAAAATTCAGCTCTTGATTCCTTATGCACCCCACATCCTGCAGTTCTTGGATAGCATATACATGGAAAAAGACATGTGAGAAAGCAAGAGAGTTCATTTTCCAATTTATTTTTTCATTGTTATATATGAATTGTTTTAGTGACTTCATTGACTTTTCTTACTGCAGGGATGATGTTGTTATGAAAACAGCTATTGGAGTCCTTGGAGATCTAACTGATACACTTGGAAGCACTGTCGGTTCTTTAATTCAACAGTCTTTGTCAAGCAAGGAATTTTTAAATGAATGTTTGACCTCAGACGATCGTTTGATTAAAGAATCTGCTGAATGGGCCAAGTTGGCTATCAATCGCGTTATATCTGTTTGAGGTTCATCTCAGTTAGCATATCACGTGTCATAAACTACTTGCATGCATTTGGGTGTGTCGTGGGGTTGCATGTGTCAAATTGTCTCCATGGTCAGACAACGGAAGGTATCTGTTGGAGGGTCTTCAAGTTGTCGCTAACTCATGCATCATGTCCAATGTTTTACTGACCTTTGCATGAGCACCATTAAGTCCAGTGCGTTCAAGTATGCATCACTGACTTTTGCTTGAGCACCATTAAGTCCAGTACTTTCAAGAGGAAGAAGTTGGTGACACGATTACAAATCTGGGTTTAGCTCTTCATGAGGAGTGTAAGTTGAATGCTTGAGCCACTGTGGGGAGGTAACTGATTCATGACTGAGAAACTACTCTACCCCTTGTCACTCTTGGATGCTAAGTTTGAAGTTAAGATAAGCCCGTTCTATGCTAAAAATGGTTCCTGATCTGGTTTTGGGTCATTAGAATAGATGAACTCCCAGGGTTGAACTTGCTTTCGTCATCACTGCCCAAGTGATTTGTTTCTAGATATTCTCAGAGCCAAGGTAGAAGTTTATTCTCTTCCTTTCCGACCTTCAAATCACAAGTCCAGAGTCATTTTTTTCATCAGCTCACTATTTCTACACATAACTGTTTTTCTATTCTCGGGGTCATTTGTGATTGGATGGGAAAAGTTACTTCCTACTTGCATTATGCAATTATGTTTTGATTTCAGTCAGTTACTAAGGTCAAAATCATTTTCCATTCATGAAACCATCAAACCTTCTTTATTTCTTTGTTTTGAATTGCGCATTTGAAATCATGTATTGGCTATTCCTATGGATTGGTGCAAAAGCTGGTCGTATATTGTGATGGTGGATTGCTGTTTCTCTTGTTGGAAGGCATTCGTCTGGGTTTAGTCTGTACTTGATATCTTTGCTTTGTGTTCATAAAAGTTTAAGTTTGTGAATTTTGGTTTGCAAGGGCATCTTGCCATGTGTCCTGTATACCTTATTATGGTTTGGTTAATTTTTTGTTTTACAGTTTTCATTTGGATACTATCCTGTTTGCATTCTCTCGAATTTAGCGATTGATTTTCATATTTAAATATTATGAACTGGAATGTTACAAAATCAGATAATGTACCATTAAAATATGAAACGAAATTCATTAGTAATTCATACGTTTCTACTTACTATTATTATCATAAAAAAATTCGATGCGGGAAGCAAATTGGAAAAGATCCAAAATCTGTGCGATCTAGTTGAAAATATAGATTGGATAATGAAATTAATGACAATTTACTTTTCTTAGATTGGATAATCAAATTAGTTACACTGTACTTTTTCTAACGACGATATAACTTCCCCATAACTAGAAAGATACATTCAGTTGACAAATATCAACATCAAAGAAAGTTAAGCTTGGCTTTCCAATTCCTGTGGCTGACACATCTTTTCATAAAGAACTTGAATAGAATAATTAATAATTTCAAACAGGGGGGCATTTTTTCGTGTGTTATATGATTATCAGACTTTTATATTCCTTAATTTTGTTCAAAACTAATCTGTCCTGCTTGCCTAATTTTTCATATGAGAGCATCATCCAAGTTAGTAAAATCAGAACAACCTTTTGATTGAATGGGGATCCGGTTAAAAAGTCTTAAATACAACAAATCTCTAAGATAGTTACTTTCACCTCTCAAAGTTTTCTTAAAAGCTACACCTCTCGAGACTCAACTCACTTAAACTTTATTTCATCAAAAAGAAATAGAAGACTTCGGCAATAAGACCGTCTAGAAAAGCCAAATTTTATCATGCAGCTCAAATAAAAACAAATAGACAATTAAGGCAGAAGATATAAAGTAGAGTTTTGTCATTGAGTAATGATATATGGCATTTGATGGTAACAACATAGTAGGATCCTTTAAAGTCAAAATCAGCATTTGAATCAGCTTATTTATATATTGTAAATAAATTGTCAAAACATTTAAAAGAAAATATCAGGATATTTTCTAAACCAAGTAGATTCTACTAAGATGTGTGACATGTACACTACATATTATACAGGCAGGAAGTAAAGAAGTATGCATCTGGTTATTTACATGACTAGTATGTTATTGATCTATAAAGAAAGCTGTGATGAAAACCAGATTCCAATAGACACAATTCCAACGGTGGCTAGGGCTTGGACTAGCTCAAATGTGACATTTTGTTGCTGCAATGGTACACTCTTCCAGTCTGTCTTCCTGCAAGCACTCAATATAAGACACATGGTAATTAATATAAAAATAAAAAAAAATTATTAACAAAATATATGTTTTCTATACATGTGTATATAACGACCATAGCACTTCTGTGCAACATGTTCTAGTTTTTCATATTTGTTTAATCCTAAACCTTTGGACCACATTAATGCTCTAGTGATATGATAATCCATTCTAAACTTTTACTAGTATCTAGAAAGAACTTCCAAGACCAGATTATAAGTTTTATTAAATGCTAGTCCCAGTTTTTTTTTTCTTTTTCACAAAGGCATAGCGGTGGCCAATTATAGAACCTAATCGCTGAAGTCCAAAGTCATATATACATGACAAAATACATACCCTAGATCGGCAATTATAATGCTGACATTATCCTGTGTACGTTGGTCCTGCAGAGTGGATCATGATGGATTACTAAAACTATAGTGTGAATATTATAATTTCATGATAATAACTGCTGCATAATTTATTAAAACTTACCAAAACGACTTGTGCAAGGGATTCACAAGCTAGCTGAAATATGAACAAGCAGAATATTATTGCGGCTGCTTCGATGGTTTATCAATATGAATCAAAATGCCTCAAATATGAAGTCTTCGGCATACCTGTGTGTTTCCATGTTTTCGTAGTTGATCCCTCACAAAAGAAACTGCATCTGAGCTGCAAGGATGGCAAGATTATGAAGGTAATTCTCTGCAGAACCAAAAAAAGAAGAGTAGCAGAAATGATTTTGGGGATCAAAAAATAAACCTGCTCATGTAATCCCATAAGCCATCGGATGCTAACACTAAAAATTCTGCATCTGAGCCAAGAGTTACTTGATAAATATCAGGGCGTGCAACAACCAAGTCATCTTTGAACTGTACACTGGTCAAAAGAAATGATTATATCAAAACTTAAATTAGTTAAAAGTTCAATTTTAATATAATACAACACGCAATTTTAATGCATTTGTTATAAGACATACATAAGATTACCTACCGAGAAATGAACTTTTCTGTCCATCTTCCTTCCTGAGCTCCTTTTTTTAGCATCCTTTTCACACGCAAAAGGTTGATAACACTTAAGAAATACTTTGACGGGAGTAGAAGATTATTGACAATTTAGAATAAAAAAAATCCTTTATACTAGAAGGAATGATGTAGAGATTAAGGACTGTACTCTTTCTTCTTTGTTTTGAATCGCATGTCCCCGAATGCACGAGATACAGCAATATCTCCACAAATCCTACCGTTGGTAATCTAGAGAAAAGGCAGTACACATTTGAGTAATCATCAGACATGCAATGTGCTTTCATTATACAGAATGGCGACAACGTTCATTTAAAAAATGGTCCAAAATTGCACCATCAAGGTGAATAAAATAAAAATTATGAAAAGAAAAAACACTGCCAGCCCAATTAAAAGAATGACCTTCAATAAAGTGTAATTTTAAGCTTATACTATAAACTAAGTGAGAAAATGAGCTCCTAAATATCAATGAAATTCAAAATGAGCAACTAATTTGTAGTTGGATATTAGCTTTGATTTCATGATTTTGTTTTGGGAGCTATCTGTCCAAACTGTCCTATTTTATTAGGATTTAGGATTGTGTTTTTAGAGATAGGTTTGGTCTACGAAACTATAGTTTCTGTTTGTTTGTTTGTTTGTTCTTTCTTTTTTCTTTTGTTTGAGTTTGGTCTAGTCCCTCAACTCTTTCTGTTATTTCTTTTCCTTTCTTTTTTAATAATATTCGATAGGTGCTTTTGCACTTATCAAATTTACCTAAAAAGTTAATTCAAAATGACCAATTAATTTCCTATCACTTGACAGGCTAAAGGGAGACCATAAATTGATGTCTGTTTGACAGTGGTAACCTTATTGGAAACAATATATTTCATGTTGTAGTGTCTCAAACAACAAAACCAAAACACTTGGTAAAACTAGGAAATGGAAAATAGCTATATGCCCCATAAAACATCAGGTTAATTATCCACGTCCTAAGTTGTCACAACTCATAATTTTCGAACTAGAATTTTATTTTTATTATATAGAAATATGACCAGAGTCCCATAAGTCAGCTCAGATGGTAAAAGGTTGCGGAGACATTTGATGTGTTGGGCGCGGATTCGAACCCGCAATACCCCTCTTCTCCACACTTTGCAAGTGTGGTTTTTGCTCCTAGACTCTTTAAAACCAAAAAAATAGACCATAGTGGTAGTCAAACTCAGAGCATATAAAAAATGAAGGAACAAGGAAAACACACCCATCCACCTGCTTCTCTGATTCTTTTGATTTCTTGAAGAGAGGCCTTGTTGCTCCCATATGGACGGTGAGGACTAGTTAGCAATTCTGGTTTTCCAGATCTGCATAAAACCTACATGAATAGAATTGATTAAATAGAAATCGTGTGATTTTGATGACATTCAATACCCTATATATCCTAATTGAAGGATAAATATCATAAAATTTTGTGATAGATTTTTTCTTAATAAATCTTTTAAATAGAAAAGCATATAAAGAAGTAGCCTTAGTCATATGTATGATTTATGAGTTGTAGATACTTCAAAAAATGGAAAAGTATCGGTGTCCGACACTATCCAATATCGATACATGTCTGATACTTCCCAATATATAACTAAGTAGTATACAGTAATACTTTTAATTCTCTTCGAAAATATTTTCATAGATACTTCTGAGAAACGTTTTCATTCCTTCTTACCAACTAAAGACACAAATGTCATTTGGATATGACACATCTTCGATACATTACTACCTCTAAGAATACAAAATTGGTTTTGTGACACATTCATGGTAGAAAGAATATTCTTTCTACTATGAACATTGTGCATGTTTTATGAGAGGCACAATAAGGATGGATTATAATACATACCACAGATGAGTCACCAATATGTGAAATTAGCAGCTTATTATTTCCTAGGAATATGGCAGTTGCTGTAGCACCTGACTCATCCTCCTCCTCCCCTTTCATTTCAAGCCTTTAAAAACAAAATACTGTCTAAACCTTCAATGTAATCATTTCAAATCTAGAATCATTTGGAAACTATTGAATTAGACACATTTTATGTATTAACTGCCTTACCATTTTAGCAACCTCGTGTCAGCTTTCACAAATGCCTGCTTTAATGCTTCTTCAACAGCTTTGAAATCTTTCTCAAGCAATAGTAACCCACCTTGGAGGGCCTCAAGACACTCCTTGTATAACTCATCCCTGTAGTTGGCACTCGTCACAGAAAATCAACAATTTAGATCATCCAAATAATTGTAGTGTGAATTTGCTCTTATGGAAGAGAATTTCAAATTTGATGTTAAATGCAGTTCAGTAAAAGCATAAATGTGTTTGGTTATTATAGATAAAAATCAGCTTGTGTTTGGTTTTAAAATTTACACTAAGCTTAAGGACCATTTTGATTGACTTATATGAGTTTATCTTAGGGGCATAAACTCTTGTGAGATTGTTTGGAAGAAGTTATGGAAACATCTTATGACATGTCTGTAAGCTGTTTTTAGCTTATTTTCGTAAGTGGTACATGATAACTTATACATAAGTGCTTATGTTATAAACTTTTAACTAAGTTGGTTATCCAAACAAATTACACCAGCTTTCATAATAAAGAAACATCGAAAGATCACTCGCTTCACTTCAAACTCGATTATAATCAAATCAAATTTACAAAATAAATACAAAGCTATTTTGATTAAAAGATCACCTCAAACACACATAATTAATTAAGGTAGCATGAAGATGAGAAAGGAAAATTGAATATAGCTAAGACCTGAGGAACTGGACAGATGCAAACCCTCCATGGCCATCAAAAACAGCAGCGAAAGAGAAACCTTGGAGACTATTTGGCCTAAGAACAATATCATCTTCCATTTCTTCACGTGGACCCTGCAAAGATACTGATCCCCATCTAATAGGAGGAGAGTCTGTCAATGATGAAGGTGCATCAATGGCTATGGCAGAACAGCAACGGTTTCTTCTTCTGATGTTTCTGTTTTTCTTTGTGTTTGTGTTTATGTATTTGGAAGAGGTGGAGTGTTTATGGAGCTTGGTTAAAAGGAATCTTTGTATTTGTGGTGTTGATAACGCCATCCCCTAAAGCTTTCAAGTTTGAAGTTGAAGCTAAAGATGAAGGGTTCTTTCTCACTACTTCTCAGTTCAGATACTGAAGAAGGTGAGAGAGAGATAACAGAGTTAATACAAGCCTCTAACTGATTTTAACGGATTGGATTCTCTCTGTGGGATGTGGTCAGATGAGATTCTCTCCTACCTTTGTTAACCTTAAATTTTGGTTCTAAATATCACTCTCAATCCAATTTAATACTATTTAAAATATACTCCCTCGTCATTCTGTGACCTAAAAAAAATTACGGATGTTAAAAGATTTCTTGAAACAATAAATTTGTTTGAATGTGTGTAACTAATATCAAATTATTTTTGAGTATAAATATTTTCAACATTAACTTTTTATATTTCAAGATCTATTGATAGTATTAACAAATGAATGTTGTTGAGTTTGTAATGATGTAAAGTTAGTAATTTTATTAGATGTTAAGTTGGACTGTTTGAATGTTTATTAGATATTATTATTATTAAAAGACGTATAGATGAGTATACGTAAAACTCGTTTAAATATCTAAAAAAACATTTAGGTGGCACAAAACATGACTTTCGGTTCTTAAGCTCAGTGAATAGATAATTCAAATCATTGCTGCGTCTACACTACAGGGAAATGGATATATTACTAGTGTATTACTACAGTTAATATGTAGTACTATCATTTTTCATTTCATTTCTTAAGAGAGAGAAATATATCAAATCAGAAGGGGCTATTAAATGAGAGGATAAATACTATGAGATATTGAGAATAGTAAGTAATAGTTTTTCCAATACACAAGATACGGAATTAGATTTCCACGTGCTCTTAATGACTTTGATTTGCATGCATACAAACAACAGCGGCTAATTTAGACAGACATGAAGACATCAATTGTGCTAAGTGAATCACAGAAATAAATTATTATCCCTAATGTAACATCTCAGCTTAACAATTGTTATCTAGAGTTATGTATAAAACTCTTTCAAATAATGAGGCCCAGGTTTGAAGGGATCAGACTCAGCATACGCCTCTGCACGGTTAAATCCGGCATCATTCATTCGATTACTCAAAACATGAAGAATGGCTTTCTTCTCACCTCCATACTCATCCATGTTGCTCTCAACATAAGCATTGGCCTCAGCTGCTATCTCATTCACAAAATCATATTTATTATCTTCTGATAACAGTAACCGCTCTATGTCCAATTGCAAGAGTTTTCCCTCATCCTTTATCTTCCTCACTTGCTCCTCGAGAAAAGGAATGCGTTCCATTTTGTAGGGCAGAGATACATCCTTTTTTATCTGCAGCAAAATGAGTTTCTGCTTAAATATTCAAGTTCATCGGGCCTGATACTCGTGAAACCTGTGTCAATAGCATGAATCATGTTCACCAGCATAACCGTTATGCATTCGTTCAATCAAAACAGTTAGAAATGAATAAATAAAAGCATATTGATATGCATACAGCTTCACTATGTGCATCAAGATTCAACGGAAAATGAGTATCTATTTTGAGTGAGACACATACCAGATACTGGGAGATGTGCAACCATGATAGAAAGAAGCAAAGACACGAATCAAATTTAATTTGGTTTATCTTTACCACATGAAAGCAGTTATCTTTTTTCGCAAATCATTATGTTCATACCGACAAACACCTCAGTAGCAACAACAGTTGGGTCGTTAGGGGGTCCGGGAATGATCACGCTAGACCAAGAGCAACTACATAAGTGACTTGAACATCACATTTTAACCCAAAACATTAAGACATTGGGTATATGGATCCTCTGACACTTGACACACCAACAGCAACTACAACAACATAAAGGTCACATGCATGGCAAAGATTCGGCAAGAGAATGAAGCAAGGTGGTGATATCATGCAAAAACAAAGACATGAAAGCTTAGGCAAAACGACAGAGTGCAAATGTAAATATAAATGATGTGAAAAGTACAAAATGTGATCCTTTAATATATATACTCTCTTGGCTCTTCTCCTCCTCATTCCCTGTTACACTACCTTTTCCCTAACTATGTTCTTTAAGGAATCACTACAGACTCTTGTAATACTTTTTTTTTTGTAAAAAATACACATACTGTTCAAACACTACTTAGTTCTTTTTGTTTTTGTTTCCTATATTCCTCCTTGCAGCAACACATCGCAAATCTTTAACATACCTTCCTATATTCCCTTGCAGCATCACATCACAAATGTTATAGCTGTTGATTTGGAACACCGCAACACAAATCTATAATCCAGATCACTAATTCTGTTTCACAATTCCAGCTTACTTCCGTAACATGCAATCTAATAAATCCATCCACGACAAACTCTTTAACCTCTAGTCCCCTAACTTTCCAACTTTAGAATGTTACAATTATAAGTTTAAAACCTTGCCTTTCCGGAAAATGAGCAAACGGGGGAAAACATTCAGCGCCTATTACGATTGAACCTAATGTCCCAAGAGAACTACAAACACATTTACTCAACATTAATTCTTCCTAACCCTTCAAGCTAGAAATATTTAATTAAAATTAAAAATTTGTTACAATTTAGCCACTACTGACTACTGAGAAAGTTAGACAACACAATATTCTCAATACATTCTTTATTAATAGATGAAATTCATGTTAATGTCATTCACTTTATTTTATTATTATTATTTGAGAAATTTATACAAACAGGTAAGAGGCATTGTGAGACAAAAAAGATGGATGCAGAAGATACCATTTTCCTTCGCCTCCAGATTCTTCGTCCACCACTTTCCTTTCGCATTTGGATTACCATCTTGCAGAAAAAATGCATGAACAAGTTCAGTTTCAGTTTGCAAACAAAAAAGTCAAGAACTTTCAAAGTTGTTATATTTATACCTGGGAGTTAACACTCAGGCTCGGGCTCCGTGAATTTCCAGCTCTTAATTCTATCTTCTGCGAGAAAATTACAGGTAAAGTCGAAGAGAGGGTGAATGTGTTGACGCGGAGAGCCATAGCTGGTGTTTACTGCCCTTTGATTCGCCTTATCTCAAAAACTTATAAAGGAATTTTCTATATAATATTTGGATAAATAGTTTTTTTCTCCAAGAAAAATAATCATTTTCATCCGTCAATGCAGAATGAATAGTCATAATAATTTATCAATATATTATTGAATTTTTAAAATGAAATTTGTGTATTAGTCAAAATAATCTTAAACATTAAGAGTATCTCGATACTATATATATAGGGACATAATCAAATTGTTGTAGCCGAGGCAGCCCTCCCTAAGCTTACTCGGCAGAGCAGCAACAACAATGATGTGGGTGCTTCAATGTCGGCCAATGGTAGCACTTGGACATGGGCTCCGGTTTCGGTTGCTTCGACTGTTACCACCACTCAGAGGGTTCCGGTCTCTGCTATTTCTACACCTACACCTACATCATTGGCACCAACTTCGCTGGCCATTCCAGCTTCATTTCCTGCCCCTACTTTGACCTTTAATTCACAGACGGGGTCGTCGTTACTTCTAATGTGGCTAATTCTCAGCTGAGCATGTCTTTGTCGTCCAATACTTTCAGCTTTCCATTACACAATGTGTTAGATATAATTTCTCCTGGAGAGTTGCCACATACTATGCCAGTGTTAGAAGTTGTTTCCCATGTTGCGCACGTTGACGTGCATTCTGAGAGAGCAGAGCAGTTACATCTGACATCACGGGAGATGTTGGAGAACCCCATGATGGATGATGTCTCTGGTTTGATTTCACATGAGGTGGATCGCAATCATTCAAGCCCGAGGGAGCTGGAGGAGAGTCCCAAAGGTTCTCACAAGAGTGAGCACAATCTTTCGAGCCCGAGGGAGCTGGAGGAGAGTCCCAAAGGTCCCATTGAGAGTGCACCACATTCATCACATGTTGTTGAGAACCAAGAGGTGCATGAAGTGTCTGTAGAATCGGTGCAGGTTCAGATGGATACTGTTGTTGAGCACGATGACGTTCATGCTGAATCACACACCTTGAAATCACCTGTGGTTGTCGAACCATCCACCGTTGTTAGTGGAAGTATGCCCACAGTAAAGGAGCAGGAGATGGTTATTTTGCAAAAAGCAAGAGGTTCATCCTAGCAAGAATATCCAGTATGGTTTAGATTTGTGGGCAAGAATCCGAGAATATGATGCAAGATCAGCAGCTGAAGACTTCATGCCTGTTCTAACAAGACAACAGAAACTCAAGGTGCAACAAGTCTTAGCAAAGCAGCCTACTAAATCTCGTGCCCGGGGTGACAATCATTCGACTGATCAATGAATTTCCTCTATTGAAATGATAGGGAGGTTATTTCTTCTCATATTTACGATGAAGGGTTTGTTGGTGCGGTTTGGCTTGACATGGCTTGACTCTCTACCAAGTGAATTGAGGCGTGATTTCTTTCGGGATAGATGTGGGTTTCCTAATTACAGATGTCTTAGATCTGTTTTTTTGGAATGTTTTACTTGTTTCCTCTATTTCTTTTCTTTTTTGTTCATTTTGAGGGTTTTGGTCTAGTCCCCCCTCCTTTTGTAAATCTTTTTCCCCCTTTTTTAATAAAATATTTTGAGTTTGGCGACATACGATGGAGGTCTCTCGGGGTGCCAACCTAGTTGGGATATCGATGATGCCTCTTGATGTCTGTCCTCTCTCCTTGCTTATCAAAAAAAATAAAATTGACACCATTGTGTCAAACTTAACAATATGACAGAGACGATGATTATTTACGGTATAAATTGTATTGCAAGACCGATCGTTTGATTGAAATATATTATAACATAAATCATATCTACAAAAATTTACATTAATCGAAAACTAATTGATATGTCAATTAGATACATCAAAATTAACTCCTTTTTTAATAGCTCATGAGACAATAATTTTGTGGTATCTAGTGGACATATCGAATAGTTTATGATTAATGTAAAATTTTATAAATATGATATATTTTTTTTTAAGAGAAATAAATATGATATATGCTATAATATATTTTAATTCAATGATCGTTTTACAATACAGTTATATGGTAAAAAGTTATCGTCGGTGTCATGTATTAAGTTTGACACATTGGTATCAATTGATCATATCTCATATATTAACAAATGTGCACTTTTTCATTTTTACATAAAAATATCTTGTCAAAAGTTTAAGTTAACGAGTCCTCGTGAGCTTGTCTCGGTTGGTAGGGATGTTGTATAATTAAAACAGGGGTCGGGGTTCGAACCCCAGACACCCCATTTATTCACTTTGAAAAATGTGATTTTTTAGTCACTAAACTACTGAACGAAGAAAAAAAATATTAATGATAACTAAAAGACAAATATGTAAGTAAATTTCAATATAATGTTTTTTCATTTACATCCACTTTGCTAATTTACAACAACTTTATTTACGAAATAAAGTTAATGGAACATATTTGTATACACTTATGTTTATTTTGACTTGTTTTGCGTTTATAATTGTGTGTTTCAAAATATAAACGTGTTTATAATAAAGTGGATCTAAGTTAGTAAAGTGAATTCAAATTAACCAATATTTGTTTAATGAAAGTTAGAAAAGTAATTTTGAGATCAACTTTAATTACGCGGTAGGGTCTAGTTGGATAAATTTAATATCCTTAAATAATTATTACTTTATATATTTTTAATTATTAAAATAATTAATTAAAATATTATTTTTATCATTATACTATTATTTATTCATTACGATATTATTTAATTTAATATATTATCATTTAATGAATAAAACATTATTAATATATCAATCTAATGATAAAAAATATTATGTTAATAGATAAAATATTTTATGGAAAATGTTTTAATACTTTTCATCACATCTTTAATTTAGTATATTATTTTAATGATTAAACGTTTACTAAAATAATAATTCAATATTTTCCATCACATTTTTAACTGAACTATTATTTTCCATCACATTTCAGTTTAGTACATTGTTTTAATAATGAAAATATTTTATAAATCAATAATTATTGAATAAAATGTCCTCTTGAGCTTAACTCAGTTGGTATGGACCATGCATAATATATGCAAAGTTCGGGGCTCAAATCTCGGCCACCACCAAAAAAAATTATTGAATAAAACAACTAAATAATTTTTTTAAAAGAAAAGCAAATGAATAATGACAATGTCATTAATTTAAAAAAAAAATGATTCACACTTTTTTTTCTTTTCTTTTTTGTTTTTAAAATAATTTTTTCTTCTAAAAAATTTAAAATAAAAAGATTTACAAAATATTATTTATTGTACCAAAAAAAATACACTCTTATAAGCAGATGTCCTTTCATCACAAATCACAATCTTTCGTACCCAACCTAATACTTTTCTCATACCACTTTCTCTAATCTCATTTGTATCATGTCTTCTTCATTACGCGTCATGGTTCAATTTGATCATATGAGAAATCCATTTGAAATGTATACAACTCCAAGAAAAACGTTATTAGGGTTGAAGAGGCAAATTAGCCACTTTTATAACTTAGCTGGTAATGATCCTCGAAAAGTGACTCGAATTTCTTATGGGGAGCCTTTTATATTGTTGGAAAATGGTAACGACAATGACACTGTATATCATGAATTTAAGCTTCTCCGTAATGATGTTGATGTTCAAGACATGTTTTTGAACGAATAAGGTAGAGAAAGAACAATTTATTTGTATGTCAAGTCTGAGTAGATTATGGTGGGTCTCGACGTTATGTTATATCATGTTTATTTATTTAAGTTGATGTAATTTTTCTTGAGCAGTGTTGTTTTAATGTTGCATTATGTTTTTTTTTAATGAAATTACATTTCACATTTATTTTGGCTCGTGTGATGATATATTTAATTTGCATACCAATAAATAATAATAAAAAGACAAGCTAAAAGTTAATAACATTTACTCATAAAAAAGACAAAATAAAATACAATAGTAAGAAAATTAAATACGGATGAGTAACACGGGGACAATTTGTACAAGAATGTATGGTCAACCGACACAATCCACAATTTATCACCACTTTTCAGTCATAATGCAATCACTTCGAACGACCTCTTTTTAGTTTTTTCATGGTTAGATTGTGGCAGACGAAGATGCCTTGATACTGGGGCCAGTAACCCGAGTCGTTAACTACTTGAAACCTTGTGTTGTAGATGGCACATACACTTCATATCAATACTACTCACAATCAAGTCACCAAGACCAAAGCTCCCAACAACCAACCAATCCATATCAAGACAACATACAAACCAGCTCCCGATGTTGAGACTCCTGACAACCACATGAATACACACTTTACCAACTAACGACCTGCACCTTGAATCATACCCAAATATAAGTACAACCCAACAACCATAATGGTCCCAAAAAGTGGTCGACAAAATATTGGGTCATTATCATGCAGTGAACTCTCTTTGGACTGGTTCTACCATTGACAATTGATTGACGCAGTTTATCGAGTGTCGTCTCAATCAAATTGGAGGCTTTTCTCTAATATTATAAATGGGATCTCTAATATAAAAAAATTAGGGGTAATTTGAACAATTAACAATTAAAAAAATAGTTGGCAATAAAAATCACAAGTTAACACTAAATGTTGTTTTGATTTTAGTTTGCTTTGTTGTTGGTGGTAGATGTGTGTGGGCTTCATTAGGTTTGACCTATTTTGTTCATTTCTATGAGATAACAAGGGGCAACAAATAGAGGAGCAACCAAATAAGAAGGGGCAATAAAAAAGATGAACCATCAAAAAGAAACAACCAAAGAAAGAGAAATAAACATGTCAACAGTGAAAATGGACCAGTAGATAGATAAATCAACCTAAGAAGAAGAAGAAACAACTAAAGAGAATGACCATAGAAAAGAACAACCAAAGAATGAGCAATAATCTTATCAAAATTTCATATGACTCCACAAAGACAACAATAGAAGAAGAATTACCAACCAAAGAGATAATCTGATAGAGCGATGAGTAATATAATAAGGAGAGACAACCGTATCAAATAAGCATGCTAAAGAGAGGAATCAGCATAGAGAATGTAAATAAAAGAAGGGACACCAATCAAAGAGAAGGACCATTCGAGAGATGAACAACCAAAGAAGTAACAATCGTATTAATCAATCATAATGGAGGAACCAACCGATTGAATTTCAACCAAAGAAAGGACAATAATCAAAGAGAATGACCAAGAAATAGAAGAGCAGCGGGAGAAGGAACAACAACCAAATAGATGAACCAACAGAGAGACGAGCAATCAAAGAATGAAAAACAATCAAAAATATGTATCAACATAGGGGAAAACAACCAAAAGAATGGTTTTCAACCATGTTAAAATGCCACAATGAAGAGAGCGACTGACCAACGAAGAATCCATTTGTAAATTTTTACCAAATCAATCAGACAACTTTCCCACAATATAACTCTAAACCAACAGAGAAGCACATTAATATAAGTAGAAGCATACCAAAACAAAACCAACTCCACAATATAAGAAATCCAAGTTGCAAGAAACAAATTTCCTAAACATAGATAATACCTACAACAACATTTTCAATAAAAAAATTGCACCAAAATAATACCACGCTAGAGAATCACAACAACAAAATTTGTGTTCAAAACAACCAGACTGCATATAATTGTTTCTATCTTCGACTATTGCAAACTATATATCAAAGTAGGAGATAATCAAAAAGCAACCAAACTGTGTCGAAAAGGAGAAATCAAAGCACCGGAAGAGAATGCAACAATGCACTGAACTAGTTGCAAAACGCGACATGAAACCAAAAACCTAAACTGAGTTTCAAAACGAGATCCAAAAAGCTGATATGATCAAATATTGTTTGCAACGATCCAAATTTTCTCATTTCATGCAATGAGAGTTCTTTCGAGCAATTACCTCTTGAATTTATAGCAGTAAAAACTTTATCCAATTTCGAAGATCATTTATTATTACGTAACATTAAATTGCTGATACAAAAAAGTAGCTTATACTGTTCAATTTTTTTTAATAGAATCAATCATCAAAATAAAAAATAAAACAAACATATTCCCAAACTTTTAGGAACTCGACGCATAATAGCGACGAGTAGTTCAAAGAGGATCAAACTCAACTCTAGATATCATATTAACACTATAGATAACAGAATAAAGGAAGGAGAAAGAGTCCAGGGTTTCAATAATGTGAATATCATGATAACGACTATGAATACGAGAAATAGAAATACAATATACAGTAAAACAAAAAATAACTAGACTACCCTTAACCTGGTTATAATAAGCTTGATAACATATTATATAACAATAACATGATCATATAACATAAATTTATAGTTTGTTTTTTTTAACAGACAAAAATGAGACTTATATTAACACCAAAAGCGTCGCTTCTTCCGCACAAGGCGTGTTAAACATAAATTTATAGTTAGATTCCATAACAATGAAAATAAAGTCAGGGTCTTTGAACCATAAAACAATGTGTAAAATTATAGCTGCTTATCCTTAAATAGTCGATAACATAAAGGGAAGAATCCTAACAAGAAAACTCAAAATTCATTCCAAACACAAATTTCAATGCCAATGTATTATTGCTCATTTAATTTGAAAAGGGTGGACCAATATTATACTAATAGACAAGGTGTTGGCTTAAATCCAGCCACTCAAAGTAGTATCAACAATGAAGAAGAAATTGGTAATAATACGTTTTTTTAATCTCAAATGACATTGTTTATATGTCTCCAAATGCTTCATTGAATCATGCTAAAAATGTTTAAGCTAAGCATATGAATAAGGTTTTAAAAACGATCTATTGTCAACAACCAATACTCGACAAAAGAAGAAAGTGCGCCAATTATTTCTAATGTTGTAATTATAAAACACCAAAGAGCATGGGAAAACTTATACTTCATCCGTTCCAAAATACATGTCCAAGTCGACTACTTCACATATGCCAATGCACAATTTTAACTGTTAATATCTTTAATTATCTAAAGTAAAAAATTATAAAAATTTAATATTTTAAAAATATTTGTCGAAACAAATCAAACATCCTACATGTTAATATTTGTATTTATACATCAGTTAAAACGTATGGTCAAAGTAAATCAAATGAATAGTGCACATTGCAAAAATTGAACATGTATTTTAAAACGGAGGAAGTATCTTTCTTCCGGAAATTGACGCGATTTGAGAGTTAGTCTTTATGAGCTTTAAAATCAAAATTTCTTACTTTAAGTGAAACTCCAAGATTGCAAACGAAAGCCCATTTCTCAGAAATATAAAAGATATCATATTTACATCATTTGTGCCAAGTGACTATATTAATTATTTATCGGATACATACACTATATTTTACGTCCCCTAATGCATTTATATCCATATTTCGAATGAATTACAGGAACAATTGATGATAAAATAAGTGTTCCACACATCGACACGAGGTTGCAAAGATCGCCAACTTTTAAATTATTTAAAGAGTCATTTGAAATGTTTCTCAAACAATAAAAATACTGGTAATTTATTGGCCAAAGATAATTTCATAATTGAATTTGACAACGATTACCAATCCTTCATTGATGTAATCAAAATCCGAGAAGCACAAACATTAAACTATACATGCAAAATGGTCTATAGCCAAAAACTACTTTCAGGAAATCCAATCGAATATTTTTTCTAACTTAAAAGATATTTCACATTGTAGTATTCGGAAACAAATTTGTTATAGTAATTGCATCACATAATTTTAAATCTCAATCTTCTGATTCAAATCAACAACAAATATTGTTTAAAATCAATTTAGTTATAGTGTTCTGATTCGCCGGATCTCAAATTAACACTAATACACAATTTACTTTTTTTTTTTTTGTACAATGACTAACTAATATAATTTACTGTGTGTAAATATGCTTGTTTTACAGCAGCAAATCCATAGTATTTAGAAGAGAAATAGTTTTTGGTTAAATAAATTTGTTTTGACCAAATGATTAAATAAAAAATAAAAAGTCTAAATATATTAAACCAATTTACTGTTTGTTTCCATCTCCTTAGCTGGCAAAGTTTGAACCTTGACTGTTTGAGTTGAGTAGCAGTGATATTGCAGAAATTTAAAATTTTATTAAAATTAAAATACTACATTTTAAGGCGAATACTACAGTACATCATACACCAAATTCTTACCACACACAACTTCATCAACATTGTGTAATAATCCTTCAACATTTCTGAAATTACAAACCCACCCTTCATTCTTTCCTCACATAATTTTCAGTTCTCTCTTATCACAGTTATCTATCACACATGCACTTCCTTCTAGAAAATTGAAGAAATCTATAACCGTTGATTAAAATAGTGAGATATATCAACGGTTAAAAAGTGGATGAAGTGATTGAAGTGTAGCATAGAAGTGTGAACATAGTAAAAAAGTTAAATCTCTGAAACGCAAATATAAAGCAGTAACATTGGGGTCTTTATCGCTGCCTCAACTCAAGACTCTGAACTCGTATCTAGGGTTTGTACTTTGCAGAAGAAAATGAACTTATCATAATCATCACTCACTTCTTTTCACTAATTTCCCATTACTGCAACATTGCTTGGATTGGATTGAAATTGAAATTGAATTTGATCGATTTTGATTATTTGATTTGAACAACAACTTTGTGATGGAAAGGTCCAGATCTAAACGGAGTTACTACTATGACCAGGATTATGATTCTGAAACCGTTGCAAGAACAAGACCACGTTATAACCACCACCACCACCACAATCATAGAGACTCTCACCGTCATCGCGGCGGCGTTGGTGGTGGCGGCGGCGGCGGTCGACATTATAAGACGCAGGACTCGCCGTTAACAGTGACGACTAGTTACCGTTTGTTGTGTCATGACTTGAGAGCTGGTGGTGTGATTGGGAAGTCAGGGAGTATTATTAAGTCGATTAGGCAGCATACTGGCGCGTGGATTAACGTGCATGAGCCTGTGGCTGGAGATGAGGAGAGGATTATCGAGATTTCTGACACGCGCCGCCGTGATCCGGATGGTAGAATGCCGCAGTTTTCGCCGGCGCAGGAGGCGTTGCTTCTCATTCATGAGAGGCTGTTGGAGAACGATCCGGGGTTTGAGGATGAGGAGGACTACGGCGGCGGAAGAGGTGGTGGTGGTGGGAAGCGTGTTTCTAGTAGGTTGGTTGTTTCGAAAATGCATGTTGGGTCATTGCTAGGAAAAGGTGGAAAAATAATTGAACAGATGAGAATTGAGACAAAGACACAAATTAGGATTCTTCCAAGGGATTCGTATCTACCTCGCTGTGTTTCCATGTCTGAAGAGATTGTTCAGGTGCATGCATGATTCAAACAAAACCCTTGATTTTTTATGGACATTGGAGTTTTTGAGGACATTACTTATTATATACTTAAAATTGCTCAACCAACTCAAGTGAAGATATTAATGGCAATTTCACGTTTCATTTTTGTGTTTGGTTCTTTCTTATAAAAGAATGATATAACGCAATGAGTCATAAGTCATAACTGATTTTTTGATAAAGGCATCAATAACATTTCAATGACCCTTATTAATTTGAGCTTCAAAGGAGGAATAATGAAAAAAGGAGGCCATTGTAATGATATAAAGTGATTTTTTTTTTTTACATGTAATTTTTTTTAACTGAAGACTATTAATTGTGTGCAGGTTACAGGTGATATAAACAATGTGAAGAATGCTTTTCTGGTTATATCTTCCAGGCTGAGGGAGAGCCAGCATCGTGATCGTAGCGGTGAGCGTGGTGGTGGTGGCGGTGGTCATTTCCATGGACGTGGACATTCGCCTGAGCGTTTTTTCCCTCCTGATGATGATTATTTACCTCATGTGTCTAGTGGTTCTCGGAGATCATCGGTGGAGCGTTCTGGTTTTGGATCACGGATATCTACCACCAATTCCCGAAACAATAACCATGCTTCATTAAGTTATTCAATGGATCAGGGGGCTGCTCCTGTGGCTCATGATGAACAGCCCTACTACGAGGACCTTATTTTTCGTATACTCTGTCCGGTTGATAGGGTCGATCGTATTGTCGGGGAATCAGATGGAATTTTGGAGCTCCTTCAGGATCGAGTTGGAGTAGATGTTAAGATTTCTGATCATGTTGGTGGTTCGGATGAACAGATGGTTATCATTACTTCAGACGAGGTACTTTTATTCTCTTGTTCTCTCTGCCACTGTCTATAGTGTAGTGTGCATAACCAGTGCAAATTGTTTAAGGTCTTTTGCAAGGATTAGTCGCAGCGTTCTTGTTCTAGGGGAAAAATCTCCTGCCTAAATGTTAAACCCTTTTAGATGCATATCAACATGTTTTTCACGTAAATGTGATATACATCATATGCTCAAGGTTCTAACTCTTATTATTGTGTATTGTGTACTTAAGGGTCCCAATGATGCGATGTTCCCAGCCCAGGAAGCTCTGTTACATATACAAACTCACATTGTTGATCTCAGCGACAGTATAATTACCACCAGGCTGATTGTCCCTTCTAGTGACATTGAATGCTTAGATGGAAAAAATGCATCACTATCAGAAATAGAGAGGTCGACTGGTGCTAGTGTTCAAATACTTCCTAGAGAAGAACTACCGCCCTGCATTGCAAACACTGATGAACTGGTGCAGGTTTGTTATTTGACCTTCAACTTGCTGAAGTATTCTATTAGATTCATTTGGTAAATGTAGTCTGAATGAATGAATGGTAAATGTTGAGCTTTATAACGAGAATAAATCTTATTCTTAAAAGCATCATACCGAGTTCACATTTATCAAATTGCCTTGCCATTAATTGTACAAAGCAAATAATGTATAGTTTTCTTTGGCTTTTGTTGTTAGAAAATTTCCAATGAATTGTCTAGAGAGAGAGAGGATCCAAAACCCTATTCCACAAGACGAGAGCAAAGAGACAAAGACTTAGTATTGAAATTATGCTTTTTTTCATTTCTCAATCGCTTCCCTATTGCCTCTACAGATTGTAGGAGAGATAGAAGCAGCCCGGAATGTTATTCTCGATGTGACTGCAAGATTAAGAAGTTATGTGTATAGGGATATCTTGCAAAGGGACACAGTACCTCCATCCGCCCCCTTACCTAGTGTGGAGGCATCTTCTTCTAACAGTATGGCTACAGTTGCTGAAACTGCCACTGCCAATCAGAATATGCAAAGTGTGGCAGTAGCCCTTGCATCCAAGGTACTCTTTTGCCAGGTCTATCTTCAAAATTACCCTTCTTCATTTAGGTTATTTATGTAAATGACATTTGGGAGATTTATTGGCTGTTTTCAGTGTATATATCTTGTCCAGCCTGAGCAGTTTATTTTATTTCCGTATTCCTATGAATGAAGCGTGATTTCAACAAGACACAGCAATAAGTGTCATAAAAAAACAATGTGTTTGTAGCCGTTGATAGATTAAGCATCATATGAACTTGTTGATTATTATAATATTATCCAAAAAAATAAGTTCTACTTATATCAAAGTTTGCAATTTGAAGGAAAAAACTAATTTTTCTTTCTTTCTTTCTTTTCAAAAGGAATCTGGAGGATCTAGCACTGAGATGGGAAAGCAGAAAGAAAGTGACCGCCGTGATGATTTGCCTAGTGGTTTAAATCGGTAATTTCCTCATACCTTATTTCATGATAGAATGTTTGATATTTAGTCTGGAGTGACTTGCCATTTGCCAATATCTCATTCTCTTCCCCATCACTAATGGTTTTCCCCCGCCTTTTTGTCTGTGGTTAGGACTGTTTCTCTTGTCACAAGGAGTATACTTGAAGTTGTCATACCAGAGTATGCAGTTCCAAAGCTTTTAGCAAAGTCCAAAAGCAAGCTTGCACAAATAAGTGAGGTGTGTGAGATCAGATCTTTCTTTTTTCCCTCCAATATTTGAATTGGATAGTGTTAAATAGACATTCTTATATCGAGTAGTGTAACCTTAAAATATCACTGTTAGATTTCTGCTGGTACCTTCTCCATCATATGACATTGAAACAATAATAACATGACTTGTTTTTTCAATGATTAATGAGTTCTTTTTATTGTTGTACTACGCTACATGATTGCATCTTTATCATTCTTGTACATTATTTCTTGTTTTAGCTTCTAGAATGAAAAGCAAATCCCCTAATAAGTAATAACTTCCCTATAATTTTTGTCATGGATTTAGATTCTGGAATCATGTCATCATATTAGTATTTTAAATTTTAATAGAAAGTGATATATTTTGTTGGAAACAGTTATCGGGAGCCAATGTAAAGCTTGTAGAGGATAGACCAGATGAGAAAGAGAAGATTATTCAGATATCCGGTACTCCAGAGCAGGCAGAGAGAGGGCAAAGCTTGCTCCAGGGATTTATTTTGAGCAGTAAGTCTTAATATGTGTTGGGTGTGTCTATGTTTATTCTTATGCATGCCTTAGTCTCACTTCTTAAGCAGCCACATTATTGTTATTGACTTGGTATTCATTTTTCTTGCAGCCCAAGAAGATGGGCCTTAAGTGATGGTTGTACCTAAAGCCGGTCAGTCTAATGAATAGTTTCATTAATTTTGTTGCCTGGGGCATTTTGTTCCATGCGCTGATTGGTTTTACATTTATTTTTGGTGCCGCGGTGTCCCCAAGAATTGGAATTTTCATTTTGAAAGAAGCAATCTACTGTAAATGTTGTAGTAAGATAGCTTCCTGGTTATTTTTTTTTTAGTATTTTGACTATTTTCAGCAAGTGCATGGTTGCACTTTTTGCCTACATTGGAGTTTTTTCTGGTCTATTAATTTATTGATCAGGTCATGAAAAGCTTTTCATCTTAAGTTTCAATCACATGGTTTCCAATAAATCGTGATTCCTCAGCTGCAACAACAGCTGTATGGTCAGTTGCAATGGTTATCGTATCACCTTATTTAACAAGACATTTTCAATCACAAAAATGCAAATTGGAATGGTTTTCTTTTTCTTATTTCAATTGCTTAATCACCAATCAACCAAAATCGAGATTTTGAAATTTTTTAACATTTGAAGTTGGTGTGTGGGTGGTTTCAGATGGAGAATTTGCAAATATTAAAGTGATGGTTGTTAACCAGTACTATCTCCGTCCCTTATCCAAATTAATATACCTGAGTTATATGAACTTCGTAGAAACGGTGATTTTTTTATTTTTTATTTTTGAAGGAAAGAAACGTTGATTACTACTACCTTGGATTGGATTTCATTTTGTCAAAAATATTAACTTTGGACTTCAAAGTCAACCGAAATTATACTATATGCACATTGTTTCTTTTTAGTTTTAACTTTCAAATTCGTCTCAACACAATCAATAGCCAGTTTTAACTTTTTAGCTTAACAGTGAAAGGGAAGGAATATGATAGCTAGTGTCTGTTTTAGTTCGGTGGTGGATGATATCATTCAAATAGTAATACGTGTCATATTGGTATTGGATATTGGGCTTGTTTACTAGTTATAGCCTTCTCTAACGTGTAAACTGTAGTAGTGTATGGTGATGTCAATGGTATGGAGAAATTCAATGCCTATCCTTTTAGATGATGAAAGCTTCCATCAAAACCTCATTTTTGGTCCAACTTTTATTAACTAAAGTATATGAAGTGTAAGTTTAAATTTTCGGTGTCACCTACCGTGATACAAAACATAAAATTCATCGTGATCCCTTGGTCCAAGCAAATTGGATCCTTAGGATTCAGGTTCTAGGCTAAGACTAAAACAGTAAAACCCCTTAGTCGAAGTAAAAACGTCAGAGCTCAGAGAGACGAATGAATGAAAAACTGACATATGTCGAATAGGGTCCAAAGGTGGACTATGTGGTTTTACCTGATATAGTATGTTATAACTTTTTTTTTAGGTGTGACTTCTAAAATGGAGAATTTCAACATATGGTTCATGAAATTTAACACGTGGTTCGTTAGTGGAGCAGGATAGGTCAAATGAGCTCACAAGTATATCAGTACATTGCTACCTTTTCTCTTTCTTTTGCCTTAGTCGTAAGATATGTAACCCACCACCCCCTTGTTTTTAACTCACTGCAATGTTTCACCTAGTTCACCTGAGCTTGAAACCATGTTTCACCCTATAGCGCCACCGTTTGAGTCTTTTCTCCCTATGTTTTGAAATCTACTCATTGGGCATTCTACAAGCCAGCAACCCCAAGTCCACAACTAGACCATTTATGATACCACCATGGTTAGCCATTTGTGACCCATTGATATTGGGTTTGACCACTTTCCTTTTTTATTTCAGGATCATTTTTATCAAATCAATTTTTCTGGATAATTAATTGTTAATGGAAATCATAGTTTTGTTCACATTGCTGAAAAATGAAGGCAGAGTTAACGGTAGTTGCCTGCATATTAGGTTTGCAAAAAATGGGTCCATGCATACCTTTAAAGGGTACAATCGTCTCCATACCCATACATATGTTCTTGAGAGTTCTTTGTGGAAGGTTTTTATTTAAGAACTAGCTAGTACAATACTATTACATTCGCATGGAGCCGCGATGGTCGCATGATTATTATATGTAAGGTTTGTTGAGATTCAGCAGAATCTAATACATGAACCAAATTGCTAGTATGTATTATTAACTTTGACAAATTTAAAACGGGCTATATCTCCACATTTAAGGTGACTGTGGGTACGAAATTCCCTCTATCTCATTCCTATTTTGGTGCTCCTTCTTGGCCAGTTTATTTCCCTTCCATAGACTTTTACTATTTGAAGGAAATGTGTCACACTAAATGTAAGTATGTACCTCTCCCAATCATAATTTCAATTGATTCCACACGTTGTGGGAGTGTAACATTTTTTGTGAAACTCAACCCATGTTGGTCTTTGCTAGTCTTTGATAACCATTGAACACATGACGTTTTTACCACCTCGACCCGAGATAATAAGAGTCTATGTTATATTCTCTCACATAATCAGCAAAATCTCTAAGGAGGGTCGGTATAAATTTCAGAAAAAATATTTAACATTCACAAATGAAATAATAAATATAAAATAGAAAAATAATTTTTTTTGAAGGATAAAATAGAAAAATAATAGAAATTCCATAGCACAATATTTAATTAATTGTGAACTTGTAGCGGTGTAATCCAAAAGAGTAACCTCAATTAGGTCGTGCAACCTATCTTGGTATTGCGAATATAGCGTGATGGAAAAGTGAGTTGGAGATTAACTAACAATTGAACTTAGTGGTTTATGAGCTCTACCAAAGATGGATTATTCATAAGAACTTAAGTTTAATTTGTGGAACAATTTTTTGTCAAACTTTACTCACCTCTCTGTAATACTTGAGCCCTTTCCCCAAGAAAAAAAGGAGTTGGGGATTCCAGTGTGTTTCGAAAGAATAGGTAATTCATACTGTGTCTCAAATAGGTAGTTAAAATTTGTTTCTTGACCACCAAGAAATCCATAAAACTCTGATGTCAAACCATCGCCAGTTAAAAGTGGGTGATTGGAGTATTTGTTGAAATTAATGACGTGTGTATTGCCTTCATGATCAAGTAAGTTTCATGCATCACTCAATTCATCATAAAACTCTTCTGCAAATATTGGTGCTACTTCATTATATTCCTTAATAAAAACAAAAAGTAGGATATATTTTATGTAAAAGATCAAATTTATAGGGGTTTATTTTTATTACTTTGCATTAAACAAAATTAGCAGAAAGATGAATAGAAAGAAATTAAGTGCGCACAATCTAAAATACATAAATGCAACAAACTGTGTTAAAGATATGAATTATATACTAAAAGTGTAAATTATTATTTTGCACTAGACTTAGCAAAAAATAAAAAAAGAGGAAGAAATTAAGTGTGCACAATCTAAAATACATAAATGCAACAAACTGTGTTAAAGATATAAAATATATAACTCACCAAAAAAATGGTTTAAATTCATCAAAAAAATGATATAAAATATATTCTCGACGTGTAAGAAACTAAATGTTATAAATCAATGAACGTTGACTATTTTTTGGTGTACAATTCATATTTGTAGTCTGTAAAAGTTCAACAAAATTTATATGATTTCAGCTAACAAGCTTCACTTGATAGGTGGACAACTGAAAAACTTCTAATGAAACCCTTTGAAGAAGCTTGTAAACTGCTTCCATTTGTAGTATATGAAGATTTGTTTTGTAAAACAATGGGTACTTAAACTACAGTGATAATTGCTGAATTGTTGATATTGACATTGTTAAATTTGAACTTCAACTTTTCCAAACGTGTGGATTGATTCTTAGCACATAATTATTTTTATCTAAATCCAAATTTAGTCATTCGCTAAGGGTAATCAATATCTATCTATTGAAGAGCCACGCAATGAGTCAGGTGTAGGCACTTTTGGGGAAAAAGGGCAATTATTAGCGCAAAAAAATTGATGGACGAAAGGACAACTATTGGCATGTGCGTCAAATCGTAATAAGGAATAAAATAATAAGTTTATGGTCTTCACAGAGATTGTCGTTCAACTCGGTAATTAGCGGAACTTATTTGAAAGTAAATAAAGAAAAGAGAATAAAAGGGTTGGAGGGTTAAATTGCCCGGTCCAATTCGAGATTAGGTTGGTTTGATTAAGATGTGTAACAATGATTATGGAATCCTTGAATCTCCCTTCCGTCTTTGTTGGAATTAACTTGGTAAATCATTAGTTTATGTCCTGTCTATTTGATTTAAGAAAGTAGAGTTAAGACCTCGTAATGTATCAATGGAAGTTTTATTTAATATTCTCGCAATTCAACCATTTACAATTGGAGTGTTCCTTTAAGATGAGTCAAAATACTGAATTCATACTTAGATTCCATTAAAAGAATTTAATTAAGAAAATAAGCAACTTACTACTGTCAGTATTGGACGAAAGTAGGGCTGTCAATCCTATAATCCATCTAGAGATCAGTTTTAAAGATTACCGTTTTGGATTTTTGATGAAAAAGCATTAGAGACCAGGCATATACAAATTAAATTTGACAATCGAAACATAAACTAAATGAAAAATTTATTAATTGAATCCAACAAATAAGAAGAGGTTAATCTTAGAACCCTAATCGAGAGAGGTTTAGTTGCACATGTGATGTAGTATTTTTCAACGATCAAAAGTAAGTATTATATATATCGTCTCCTCAGGGACTAATGCGATATCACAGACCATTCGACACCAATTACCATTTTAAGTTAAAAGCGTAGTTTGTTTGTTTGTTGAAACTATGTAAACTATTTTGCGATAATAAAGTGGAGATTAATAAGGCGTAAAACTTGTTAGGATTAGAGTTCCTTGATCAAGCATCACATATAACCTAATGATCGTATACAGATTCTACCTTTTCTTTGATATTATTATGTATCCCTCGACAATATCATTCGTGTCCAAATAATATTGTGAAATCAATTGTATCGTTCAATCGTCGATGTCTCAAACTATTAAACAATCCAAGAGTCAATCGTATCGTTCAATCGACGATTTCTCAATCTATTAAACGATCCGAAAGCATTAAGTTTAGATACAAATAGTGATTATCAAAACATCAATTCCATGTCTAAGAAATAAATAATGCATGGAGGCTTAGAGTGGTTTCACAAAGGATATAACAATAAATCAGGGTGGCTTGAAAAAGGCTCTAGGTACCAATACAAATATCTCGTGTGTATGACAATATAACCGATAGTCTGTAGAGAACAACCAAAATTTTGAGCAAAAATAACAAATCACATGAAACACTCATGAAAGAAAAAATATTAAACGCTCGAAATATATTTGTCTGAAAATCTCACCTTTTATTCTATACAGAATTGTAATGGTGACATTTTCTAAGTATCTTCCGCAGCAAGTTTCAAAATTTGTCGTGCTCTTGAACTTCAGAAGTAAGCTAGCCCTCTGTTATTAATGGTTGGACTAATTCTCAAAGACTAAAACAAAATTTTTGAAATTTTTGGAAAAGGGAAGATTATGCAGTTCATGTAAAAACAATTAGTCTAGTCGCGAGTTAGCAAACAATAAAAGTAAAGAATTATGAGATGGAGTAGCTATGTAAAATAAATGACTGAAATAAACTTATGGGTTGCCTCCCATGCCAAAGAAGAATTATTTATATGTCATACGCATATTGGATTGCATTGCACCTGGTGTAGATGTAATATAGTAAAATTTGAGCCATGTTATTGTGAACGACATATTGCACCAATGAGATCGTACAATACTTACGTGCCTTTGATTTAAATAAAATTGAAAATCTAAAATTTTCTCACTGTGGAATACATTTTGTGTTTATTACACGTCATATCATGTCGTGCATTTTTTTATTTAAATACCAAGTGGGAGATACCAAATATTTATTGCAAACTAATTAAAATATTGTTGTATGAGAATAAAATCATTTTATTATATCTTACAATGCTTACAACTTCCAATCTTTATTAATTTCTAAGTAGTATTTAAATACCAAGTGGGAGATACCAAATACTTATTGCAAGTTAATTAAAATACTAGTGTGTTGGGACAAAATTATTTTATTATAACTTCCAATCTTTATTACTTTCTAAGTAGAATAGATTTTGAGATAAGGTTTTCTTATACAATTTTCTTCCTCATGTTTACTATAATTTTACTGCAAAATATCAATTGAATAGGGCGACTATAATTGAACCTGGAATGGATCTCATAGAAGCAAAATTTGGGTTTAAGGCCTTAACAAGTGAGTTATAAGACCAAAATTTGTAATTGACACAAAAATGGTTCAACTGTCTACGACTAGTTTTAAAAAGTGAAAATATGCTTATTTACTAAAATTAGGATCCATCAAAGTAGTGCAATCTACATTGGTTGTGTACCAAAATCAAGTCAAATTAATGCTAAAATGAGTTTTATGCGTATAACAAAACAGAAAAAAAAAATTGAAATGAAAAGTTCACCCATAGTTTTGTATTGTCAAAATAAGCTTATATGTTAAAGACCACGTCACGAGGTCTTCGTGAAACTAGGAAAAAACTTGATTAAATTCTCTACTCAACCCAATCATCACCCATCTTAATTTACAATATAAATTTAGATACCAAAAGTGAATTGAATATGAGGATAATCATTTACTTTTGAGGTATTTTTTGCAAAACAATAAGCAAAACAAAATTGTATAAGGGGCTCTTCATAAACATATATGTGAACATGTCATGATGTGATTGTTTAAGATAAACTAATTTGTATGCAAAATCATACAATTTAAGTCTTCTTCCAAAAAGGGATACATGTCTTGAAAGTTCTGAAATTTGCTAAAATGATTGGTTCAACAAATTGTCACAATAAGACACTAATCTTATAGTAGAGATTTTATTTTGAGACTTATTTAGATGTCTTCTTCAAATGATTATGGTATCCCTGGCCAAGAAAACAAAACTCCACAGATCCAAAAGCCATTATTAGATACATTAACCTTAAACATAAGCTCATGTTCAAATTATTAGATATATTTATTGTTTATATACATCTAGACATGAAATGGATACATTAAATAACACTACAATTTTTTTTAATAAGACTGAGATATGCAATAGGTGTTTAATAATTATGATATTATCTTATTAGGTGTGCTTGAATCTCATGTTCATCAATTATATTTGTAACTTTTAGGTTGAAGAGGGAAATAGTGGAATAGAGTTTGTCAAAACTGTTTATAAATGTGTCACTCAATTTGTCAACCTAAAATTATCGGGGAATAATGGCCAAAGAAGTGGTGGTGGTTTGATATTAGCATGAGACTCTCATTATTTCAAGGAATCACAGTGCATTACGGATGATAGGAGATATATCTTGGTCGATGGAATGTTGACTATTGAAGGAAAAACTATTCCTCTATCTTTTTTGTTGATTTATGCATCATTGAAACCTGAGGAAAGGCAGTGTGTATACACAATGATTATGAAGCATAAGGAGTCATTAGAGATGTTTGTGTTAATTTTGTTACATACTTGAACAACAAGGCAAACAAACAATTATACAGAGGTATTATTACTTTTGAAGTCTTTCTTATTTCTTATTTTTAATTTATACAACTATTGCATATTTTGTATTCTATTTTTTTACCTCATGTTGAATTAATATTGAGGAGCATTGCTAATGCTAAGAGGTTGCACCCTGTTAATTGCAATAGTGAAGAGCTTGAAACTTTATTTGAAAAAGATAAAATACTTCAAAAATTATATGGAAAAACAGTTTAGGCATGAAAAAAGAACGGGAAAGAAAACATTTTTTTCCCAAAATAATTAAAATTGAAAGAGAGGGTCGGAGGGATAAGCATGAGGGATTAATGGTATTTTAGTGGAAAGTTGAAAAAAGTGAACATTCTCCAAAATCAAAGGGAAAAGTGACCGGTCCCACCACAATCCCACTTCTCTTCCTTATTTCTTGTCATTTTAAATAAGGGTGTTCATTTTTTGATGTGTTTGAATGTTGTTTTGTAATACCGTTAGGATCGAATTCAAATCATTTTTTCAAAACTGAACCAAATCTCAAAAGTAAATATTAATACTTATTTATTCTTTTAATAGTATTATATATTGAATTGTTTTGTTTCTTGTTGGTTTTTAATATTATATATTGCACTAATTAAAAGCTTAAGTGCATCTTGCATTAGCTTTCCTTAATAATATTTGTTGTGGGTGCTAACAATATATTTAATAAATTTTCAGGTTCGGTGATGTCTCATAACAATTTCAATCTAAGGGACTCGGGTTTCTAACCAAGATAAGGAATCAAATGCAAGCGCCGTAAGTATTTAGTTTTGTTTATATATTTTTTGGTGACTTTCAGGGTGAGAGTTCAATTAAATCTCTCATCGATGAAGCACGAAGAAAATACTATTGGATTGAATAAATGATTGAGATTTGTTGCAAATAGAAATAATAACATCTTCTTATTTACACACAACTTTATCCCACTCAAAAAAACTAGAACATCCTTCCCAGTAGTCTAATCCTTAATCTCAATAGTTGCACAGACTCTAAAAAAAATTAATTGCAAGGTTTGCAGATACTTCAAGCAATTTCTATCCAGCGTAGGCAAGATTTAAGTGATGATTTTCATCCTTTCAACCTTTTCAAATATTGAACGGAGATGTGATTTTGGACGTGTTTGTTATTGATTTAAGAAAAATGGTTTTTTTTATATTTTTTTTTTTAAAATTTACTCAAATAGTTGAAGTTATTTAAAACTAATTTGGTATAAGTTAAAAAAGAGATTTTGATATTTACTAACTTAAATATTCATCGTTCGAGATTTTAAGAAAATCATATAGGTTAAAAATCATATATTTTTTCAAATTGACATCTTTCAAAAATGATTTTTAAGAAAATCTATTTGAAATAGTTTTTTTTAGAGATTTTTTCAAAATTTTAGCATCTAAAAAAATTATAACAAAATAATAAAATGCTTAGAATGACATTTTTAAGATAAGTTATTGAAACTTTTTTTTCACTTGAATCTTGTCTTTTAAAAAATTATAACAAAAATCAATTTTAAAAAAAGTCATAACAAACAGGTATTTTGTCCTCTCTATCAATGTGATGTACTTCTTCAGAATTTTACATTGATTGAGATATTGATAATTGGGATTCAAAGACTTCATTATCTAAAGTCTATTATTTTATCCATCGTACCAATTTTTCGTGCGTCCTATTTTGTTTTTACAAAAATGTCTATGAGGTTTTAAATTATATAATCCTAACACAATTTATATGTGTTGGGATTATAAAATCAAAAATATGCTCATAAGTTATATATAAGCAACAATCAATATCCTTCCATTTGAACAGTTGCAAATTTGACTTTTAAAAACAACATAGTAAAAATGATAAAACATCTCAAATGAGTTTTCTTAACATTGGCTTTAAGATCACAGCTCACCTTAATTGTATTTTTCGCGTTTCATTTTTTTTTCCAAATTGTTGAAAGTAGTTTTTAACTGGTAAATATCTAGAACTTTGTGAAGTTTCACCAATGAAGGAATATTAGAGAGGACAGACTGTCAAAGATATAGAGACATGGATAACATTGTGTGTGGAGATGTGTAAATATTTCAGCATGTGGTGTTGCAGAGTACTATTAGAATAAGAAGACCAACAAAACGGTAGGGAAGAGGATAACACTCTCCCCTCAAGATATATATGATAACATTGTAAAACTAAGAAGGAAAGACAAGGCAAGGAAGTACATTGAAGATGCTTTTGAATGGATGAAATTGCATGGTGGTTTTTGCGAAGAATGGATACTTTGGTCCCCTAGCTCCACAACGGGAGGTAAAGTATTCTATGAAACACAGATACTTGACAATTGACACTAACTGTTAATTTGTAAAACACAAACACTGAAACCACTATATAAATATTTATTTATTATTTCTCTACAAGAAAATCTGTCGATTTGCCACGCTAAAACGCTTATTAAATGGAAGTTTGATGGGGCTTTTTGAAGGGGCAGAATCCTTGGCAAAACAACCCATCATAAATTTAACTTCAACTAAGTCCTTATTCTAAAATAATATTTTCATAGTTAACTTCAACTAAGTAGAAACACAAACTACAATACATATCATATGACAACATTATAAGGTCCAAATTATATTCCTTATAATTTTGTTCTTTAATCAATTATGTTCTTTAATTATTATATAAGGTACATATTAATTTTGAAGAGAATTTTGAAATATAGTTTTTAGCCATATATATATATATATATATATATTCATTATGTTTATTTCATTTTGTGCTATTTGTGATGATCAAATCCCAAAATTTCACTTTTTTTTTCAAGTTGTAGTGTTACATCTGAAAAGAACGAGACAAAGTTAGTTGGTCGAAGTAGCTCGTAGAGCTTTTACCATTTCAATCATAATCGAGTTTAAACTCTATGGTCTTCGTGTCATGAACTTCCCATTACTTCTATGCCGAAAAAATAAGTTCTTTAACTTGTATTGTGTTTCAGAAAAAACTAATGTGTTTCTCATTCCTATTTCAGGAGAGCATTGATATTATTAAGGAAATATTTGTTAGCAACTGAATTAAAAAAGAATAAATAAAAAATCTAATCAATTGGTTGAATTTAGGATCTATAACTTCGCAAGAAAATAACAATAAAAAACATGTATTACAATTTCAATTTATCAATTAGAATCTCCTCTAAATCTTTTGGGGCAGGTGAAAATTTTATTTACATAGAATTTTCATTATATTTAATTTCGTAGTAGATGTATATAGTAAATTCAAACTCTTTATTAATGTGTATATTTGTTTAGGAATAGAACATCTATGTACCAAAGAATATGAAGTTCACTTCATTCTGTAATAAAACGAGATTGGAGATCATGCCCTCTTAATGAAACCAATATATACAACTCGCAAAATATTCATTCAAAAAACATAAGCTCAACCTACAAAAGGAACTACACTTCCGATTTGTCCAGTAAAATATGAATATGTAGTCACTCAACGTTTGGCAACGACAATAAACATCATGGCTTTATTTTGCTTCTTTTAAACATTAATATGTAACCTGTACTGAAGATGTACATGCCTTTAATGTGAAGATATCTTCTAAAGCAAAAGTCATTAATCATCAGGTATATGTGGCATATGGTTTATGTTTCTTGTGTAAATTAGAAGCCTATCATTACTTAGAGGTACTAAAACATATGGTAATAGTTTCCTTTTTATCAATAAAGAATATTTTAGTTTTTATATTTTTTAAATGTAAAACTATCACTATTGATATATTAGTCTTTATATTTTTTAAATGTAAAACTATCACTAATATCTTTATCACGAAATGTATATTTTCTTAATTATGTAATTGAAAACAAAAAAGAATATGATCATTCCTTGTTTACCATCTGATATATTGATGTAATTATAGGTTACAAGTGAAACACTAGATACAAAATTTAATTGAACAATATTTTTCACAGGAAAAGGTTTGTGTAAATTTAGTGTTGTTAGATTAATTATATATTAAAATCTCTACGGCTTGAGTTATATCCGATAACTGTATAACTACATTTCTAAATAAATTATAGTTTTAGTTTTAATTTAGTATTTTTTTAACGATCTAAGTTGATGGATTTTAGTAATTACAATTATATATAAAGTTTCCTCTAAAAAAATCTATATAAAGTTTTATTTAGTTTATGTTTAAATTTTTTAAAAAAAAAACAATTTACTAATATAGTTAAATGTGATTTATCCATTTATTGCTCATCAATTTCACAAGAAAAATTCTTCAGAAATAAATGAGAACATAAATATCTTGATAACTTGTGAGAAATAACAATACATATTAGGATAAAGATATTGTTATGTTTGTGTAAACTGAAAAATAAGTTTGTCATTATCATAATAGTTACATATTAGAGATTTTAGAACACATATTTGTAGACAACATTGTAATTCTAGTATTCAATGGTTGTTTCGTTGTATCTTTATAATATACAATGTAAAAATTTACTCATCTTTGCTTTTAACTCTTGAAATTTCATAGCTGTGATAAAAGAATATGCAATTATAAGCACGATCCAATGAGATTTGTTTATTGTAATATTACAATGGTCAATGATGGGGAATTAACTTCGCACAAAGTATACATGATAATTGTATTATCAATTTTTTATGGGTGTTGTTAACTTGTGCTCTAAGGGCACAAGATAAGAAACTAAATAAAGAAATTTAATTTTGAAAATTGTGCATTCATAACCTTGAAAACTTAATAATTTATCTTTTCAATACAATATTTATTGTTTAATTCTATTTTAAGATCTTTATTTTGTGCCATAAGCCCTTAAGGCACAAGTTAACATTTCCCTTTTTTTATATATAAGTAAAAAAAAGTTAATAAATGCTTATAAAAAGGGTATGTCACATTTAATTGTGTTACAAGTTAATGAGCGATAAATGGATAGGTCACATTTAGCTAGATTCACAAATCTTTTTTAAAAAATCTAAATTCAAACACAAACTAGATAAAATTTTATATAGAATTATAGTTACTAAAATGATAAAAATCTATTAAATTATATTTAAAAACATGACAAAGAATTATCGGTGAAACTTTACTAAGTTCTCGGTCGAACTTTGGATTATTACGACCATACCCTATGAACCGAAGGGTTGACAAAAAAACATAATCAAAAATGGGTCATGCTAACCGGTGCCCCCGGGGCACTGGTTAAACATACAAAAAAAGGAATTTATTACCATAAAAGGAAACTTTGTTGACTTATTTATGGATTAATTACACAGTTTTCAATGC
>Ga0228711_1000736_pt1 | contig 43284 bp, 27 predicted proteins | sample MedpolnodulmetaG_2_FD_177996 | JGI IMG/M metagenome (GOLD analysis project Ga0228711, IMG submission 177996) | Root nodule microbial communities from Medicago polymorpha collected in Santa Monica, California, United States - brown nodules | ecosystem: Host-associated > Plants > Roots > Nodule...
CCCATTGTTATTGCTTCTGTCATTACTTCACTTTGTGAGTATAATTATATATCAAAGTTTTTTTTTTTTTTTATCAATCACTGTGAAGTTACTTCGTATTTTGTTTTCTAATTCGATTTTTTTTTTCTTTAGTGTTTAATCACTATAAAGTGGAAATTTGATTTAGGTTTGGAATTATCGTTAGTTGTGAATGTCTAGTGCCTTTTTTGCGTGATTGGATTTTCAGAATGTTCTCTTTTATCTCTGTAAAGATTCACATCCATTTTTTTTGTATTCTAGCAACGCAATAATTATTTTATTTATTGGAAATATGTATGAATTACATTTTCTGCAGTAATGCATAAATATGTTTGAATTTTCTGATGTGAGTAAAATATGAATTTAATTATTATTTTTTTGAAAAAAAATATATTTTTAATTTAACATACAAGATTTTGCTTTAGTTTTGTTTATGAATTTGAATTGGTTACCAATTCACTTAATGTGTGATTGAATAAATTGTTGTGCTTAATGCTTTGCAATTCCAATGAGGGGCAAGCTATGTAGTATCAACACTTCAGATTGAATACGTGTTCAGTGTCCGACATATGTTCAGTGTCTTACACCGACACAACATGAACGTCGATAATAATTTGAGAAAATGACATAATTCAATGTAATCACATATGTTTGTGTTGTGTCGGTGTCACTGACACGTGTCGGACACGTGACATACCTTCAATCAAAAATGTCTGTGCTGTGCTACTGAGGGGGCAAGAATAATGAATGATGATATTGCTGCTTTAAATTAGAAAAGCTTGTTATATTATGATTTCTTCAACCCATTGTACATTATTAGCAGATGAATCCGAGTTGTTTTGATGACAACAACGAAGACACTGAAGTGGAACCTGCCGGTGTTTCTGGCATTGAAGATGACCCGGACGTGGTACCTCGTGTTGGAGACGAGTACCAGGCAGAACTTCCTCCACTTATGACAGCACCTAATCTTTCTCAGCTTGCAAAAAAGACAAGAGATTCCCAAATCGAGCTCAATACGCCAGAGTCTTTTTTAGTAGGATTACCACTTCCTCTTATGTGGACACACTGTGAATCCGAAAGGAGTTGCGGTTATAGGCCTTTAGAATCTGTCACAAGTCGAAAAGGGCATGTTATTTGTGAAGGAAAAAATGGAGGAGGGTTTTCAAATTTTAAATCCTCTTATAGAAATGGTGAGACAGATATTGACTCGTCGTCGAGTGGCAAGTATCTTCTTCCTGAATCGCTAAGTGATCAGTCTTGGACTGATACTGAATATGACAGTTTTCTTCTTGGCCTCTATGCATTTGGGAAGAACCTTAATTTTTTGAAGAGATTTGTTGGGACTAAGAGTATGGGAGCCATATTATTTTTCTATTACAGTAAATTTTTTAAGTCTAAAGGATATTCCCGATGGTCAGGATGCCGGAAGGCGAAAACTAAGCGATGTATATTTGGCCAGAAAATATTCACCGGTTGGAGGCAACAAGAATTGCTATCAAGATTATTTTCTCGTGTGTCACAGGACTCTCAAGCTACTTTGGTTGAGGTACATCTCTGATCTGAGACTCTGACGTTATTTTATTTTTTTTGTTAACCCTCCGGTTCCTAGGGGAAGGGGGCCCTAGTAATCCGAAGTTCTGCTGCAACGAAATGGAATTGCCATATAAATGTACACCTTGTTAAGCAATGTTCCTGCAGGATTTAAACATTTTAGTTGGTGCTCTTGACTTATATATTTGTTCAAAAGGTCTATTTGTTAAACAGTGATTTTTGTTGGAGGTTAACTAATTAATCATCAGCAAGCTTTAGATTTCATTGACATGTTTAGAAACAACTGAAAATGATATTTTCACCAATTTCTGTTATATATCCTTGGTATAATATTCAATTTGTACACATATGTTGGCCACAATGTTTCTATCATGATTATTGTCTTTTAAGAACTTGTCAACTACCTTCTGGAAAATTATCTTGGACATGCTACTAGCTATCTCGTGAAGTAGTTTTGCATGTAGTGGCCTTAGGTGATGCTAATATTTGAACTTGAAATGAATGATATCGTTTTGACATAACCAGCACCATACTGTTATGAAACATCTTACCGATATGTGGACTATCATGATGCTTATTGACAATCAGCGGTACTATAAATTAGAAATTTCAGCAACTATTTGCTGTTATATTAGTCATTGAAGTTGCATTAAGAATAGATGTAATAATCAATGGAAAAGAAGAGAGACAAAAACATGACAACAACAAATGTGTATGATGATGCTCTTATTGACAATTTCCTGATAATCTGACATTTCCTATTCTGACAAAAACATTTCCTTGTTTCCTGGGTCTCTGTATTTGAATAATTTGATGCTGTGATCAAGACTGTCCAAATATGTAACATTTCCCGAGCATGGTAGAAGTTACCGTATTACCACACAATCTTATCTATCCGATTTACATATTATCGTACAAAATTAACTGTCCTTTTTACATTATTTCTAATATTACCATTTCTTAAATATTAGTATAGATGCTATTTTCTAAACATGTTCATAGTTCACATAGCCATTGCAAACATGCTGCTAAGCTGCGTCTGTAATTTTGTATTTCTCTAAACCCATGTATTTCCTCACCAGAAAAACAGTTTTCCTGAACTCACGTAAATATTACACACTGCAGATTTCGAGGAATTTCGGGGAGGGAAAGATGCCATTTGAAGAATATGTATTTGCTTTAAAGAATGCTGTTGGCATTGACTTCCTTATAGCTGCAGTAGGTATTGGCAAAGGGAAACATGACCTCACAGGCACTGCTCTTGAGCCACCAAAGACCAATCACGTCTTTTCTGTTCGCCATGAAGTACCAGCTGGCAAAGCTTGCTCCTCTCTAGCATCTGCAGATATAATCAAGATTCTGACAGGGAATTTTAGATTAAGTAAAGCTCGATCCAGCGATCTCTTCTGGGAAGCTGTTTGGCCTCGTCTTTTAGCAAACGGTTGGCGTTCTGAAGAGCCAAAGGATAGTTTTGTTTCTGGAACAAAACAATCTTTGGTTTTTCTTGTGCCTGGTGTTAAGAAATTTTCAAGAAGGAAACTGGCAAAAGGTAGCCAATACTTCGATTCTATAAGTGATGTACTGAATAAAGTGGCAACTGACCCTAGGCTTCTTGAGACCGAAATTCAGGCAACTGAGAGTAGTGAAGATAAGGAAAACACGCAAAACAAACAAGCCCTAGATGGCGTGTCAAATACACATCAATGTCCTTCGATTCAATCTCACAATTCAAATTGCAAACCAGATCTCGTGAAATTTACAATTGTAGATACCAGCATGGTTCATGATACAGATCAACGTAAGGTGAGACAGATGAAAAGCTTACCTTTCCAACCTGCGGATATATCTACCATCTCAAGCTGCAGTTCTAGTGAATCTGAGACAACTACATCTGAAGACTTGGAAGATCAGATTGAGCAAGCTAATGCTTCAATACCTATTGAAGATCAGGTTGAACAAGCTAATTCTTCCCACCATGTTGAAGATCGGGTTGAACAAGCTAATTCATCATGCCGTGTTGAAGATCGGGTTGAACATGCTAATTCTTCGCATCGTGTTGAAGATCAGGTTGAACATGCTAGTTCTGTTGAAGATCAGGTTGAGCATACTAATTCTTCATACCACGTTGAAGATCAGATTGAGCAAGCTAATGCTTCAAGTCCTATTGAAGGTAAGGTTGGACATGCTAATTCTTCTTTCCATGTTGAACATGCTAATTCCTACATCCATGCTAAAGATATTTCAGATAAGGGGGTCTGGGTAGACTCATCAGGTCATACTCATAATCTAGAGACCCTCAACACTACTGAAGTAGAAGTAGAAAATAAAAAATGCCATTCTGATCTGCATGATGATGAGTATTCAAGGGAGGTGAATGAGCAGCCATTGGTTCAGAAGATGACATCTGATGATTGCACAAAAAATCTTCCCTGCACCACAGAAATGCAGCAGTTGAGAGCTTGTAACAACGGAGAGTCTAGCCTTAGTGCTGAAAATACTTCTATGGACAGAAATTTTGATTTAAATGAGCCATTTTCACCGTCAAATCCACATGAAGCATATGAGGGCTTTGATTTGAATGTAGGTTTAGAAACTCTGTCTTTCCCGAGTTATCTGGCTAAAGGCAGTCCGAACGTGAACAATGAAGGCAGTGTCAGTGAGAATCACCAGGTTGGAGAAGTTTCAGAAAAAAATTCTGAAACCAGAATGTTGATTGACTTGAATTTTCCTCAAGTTGCACTTGACTTGAATTTTCCTCAAGTTGCACCTGACTTAGCACTTGAAATGGAAATACAATCCTCTAAGGCAATACAGCAAAACGATGACCAATGTGCGCATACACTGTCATCTTCGTCTGATACAACCCAGTTCAACGCGCTACAGGAGATTCCTGATTTAAACAAGGAGCAGCAACCGATCGCTGTTAACCGCCGTCAAAGTACAAGGAACCGGCCGTTAACCACAAAGGCATTGGAAGCTCTTGAGTACGGATTTCTCAACTCAAAGAGGAAGAGGAAGAACACAGAATCTTCAGATATTAATTCGAAGTCCCAATGTTTACGTGCAAGTAACGAGACAATTATCAGTGCTACTTGTGATGATAGCATTGGGAATTCTTTGACTGAGACAAGTGCAAAGGAGGAGAATGTTTTCAAGGAATATAGTTTCATTGTTTAAAAAGTATCCATAAACAGTTGCTATACGTGAAGTCCAAAGCCATTAGTCTATATTGATTTACTCTTTTTTTTTCCTTCAGTATTTGACTGATAGAATAATAAAATAGCATAAGATTTGATTCATATGATTATTGATTTAAAGACGAAGGACCATTGTTGACGAAATTCTAAGAGAAAGGGTAAAGCTCTTTAACAAGAGTAATGCATTGCTAGAGGTAAAATAATGAAAAGGTATGTGGTAGTTTCTGTTTCATATCATTATAGGAATATTAATTAAACATGGATGACAACACATTTACTCCATCTATCTCACATTAGGGGTCAAATTTCGAATATTTTTGTCTCAAATTATTTTTTCATTTTATAATTTATAATATCATTACAACGTTTATTACTTTTACCAATGTTACCCTTATTTACTCATAAAAAAATGTTACTCTTTTTTTTTTTTAAAGTAGTTTGCAAGTATATGGTGGACAAATAATAATTGAAGTACAATGATTTTTAGTCTTTAACCTATTACTTTGTATTAAAATAGGTATAAGTTAAATTATTTTCTTAAGAAGTGCGCACATTCAACATGAGAGACATAGTATGATATGGAGGGAATATATTCTAACTCATGCAGTTTGCGATAGATTTAGCTTCCAACCAATGATATTATTTTAGTGCAAATTGTAACTAACTACCATAGGTTTTCTATTGATTAGCACAATGTTATGAATATGATATGTGTTAGTTTTTTGATGTGTCATATAGGCAAATACTCATTTAATGAAGTAAAATACTTTGCAGTATTTGCCTTTACAGGGGATGAAATAAATAGGAGTAAGACTGTAACGGTTTGTCATGTACTGTAATCCTCGCCAATTGATGTTGAAAGAAACAATCCGCTAGCTTTTTTAATGTAGATGAAACATCCTTGGATAAAAATAGCTCTCGGTTGAATTGATTATGGTAGAAGTAAAGCAACCTATATTATATGGTATATGAAAATTGAAAACCACTCGAGCTTTTTACGGCCATACAAAGCCATTTGTGTGTGAGTGTTTTGGTGAAGCTCTTTCCATTGGTTTATTACTTTTATTAATTTATGTGATGTGCTATATAAATAATTTTTTAATCTCTATATCAAGCAACATTCCACTAGGCAGGTTACTAAAACTAAAGCTTGTTGTTTATGTGAGATTATAAGTGGTAAGGATATTGTATTCTATATGTAAGGGCAGGGGCGGATGTATTCATGAGCTATGTGGGGCTAAAGCCTCACATGCTACTTCCCTATTTTTTTTTTATATATATTATAAAAAATTGTAATAGCCATTTTGGTCTCTGAATGTGTAATAAATAGTTATAATAGTCTTTCAATGTATTAAAATACTTAGATAATCTCTGATTTTGTAGTTTGTTAGTCATAATAGTCCTTGAAGTGATAATAAGTAAGTATATTGAAGGACCAATATGACAATATTAATGAAGTATTTTAATGTTACGGACTATTTTGACCAACAAATTGTATCAAATGTCTAGATTCCTCCCGTGTAAGGGTTGGGATTCGAAGTTTTATGTTGATATATAATTATTGCATTATTACACTAAGTTTGATAGATTATAAAAGCTAAACAACCCAGTGAAAAGAAAAAAAGAGGATAAAGGACCATACAAAACCCCTTGGAAGAAGGAATGTGTTGTGATGTGTCAAATGTGAGTTAAAGTCTTGCATTGAATTGAATAGTTGAAGCTGAGTTTGATAGATTATAAGGGTTTGTTTGATAGTCATGATAGAGAGACATGATATGATACATTAATCATATCGTGTTTAAATCTCATGTTTGATGCACCAAAGAGATAGGATAAAATAAACCATTTTCCTATCATATCCTGACTTTCCTTTGTAATTTCTATCCTGAGTATAGACTGGATTAGAAATTATCCTGATGGGATTAGAAGATCACTCATTATTTATTATCTTGATATTCTGTCATTTTTAAAATATTATCATTTTTAAAATAATGATAGCATGTATTTTCTATTATAATTAAAAACATGCCATTTTTATAATATTTAATTAATTACGAGAGCAATTTTTTTATTTAATTATAATGATATCTTGTTTGTTATCATGTGCACATCAAACATATGATATGATTAATGTTTATCATGTCCTTATCATATCTTATCTCTATCCAGTTTTATATCATATCCTGCCTCTATCATATCCTGACCATCAAACGGATCCTAAAAACTAAACAACCTGGTGAAAAGAAAAAATATGATAAAAGACCATACAAAACCCTTTCAAAGAAGGAATGTATTGTGATGTGTCAAATGTGAGTTAAAGTCCTATATTAAATGAAAACGTTGAAGTTAAACAACATATAGTGAGAGAACATATAAATTCAAAAACCCGAAGGTTTTGAGTGTAGATGTGATGTCCTATCTCATTTGTATGATTTTCCTTAGTTTTAGTATACTATATCTTAAATGAACATTTATCACAAAATCATTCTCACACCTTTGCGTGACTCACAATTAGTAGCAGAACTACCATAATTTTTTTGTAGAGGGTCAAATATAAAAACAAAAATGAAATATACTTTTAAAAATAATATCAAACGTAATTAATAAACAAAATAAAATCACGATAATTTTTCTTATATAAAATATAAATTAAATTTGTAATTTTTGTCAAAAAAAATATAAATTAAATAACCACAAAAAAAAATAAAAAATTGGCGATGGTTATTTACGAAAATTGAATCTGACAACACCTCGCATAGTCAAATTCATTCTTGATGTTTGTACTAAACAAACTAGCAATATATTTTTCAATGATAATTGATGTTGTATTAAATAGACTAACAATATATTTTTTAATGTACTCGATTCTAATATTTGTAAGAAGTTCATCATCCATTTTATTACGAGTCTTATCTTGACAATTTTTATTGTTTTTTTAAGCATACTTGAAAGTACAAATTAAAGGCAATATTAAGGATGCATGAGACAACCCAACTAAGATGTCTTCCCTGTATATAAGAAATATCTTGAAATGAAAACGTCTAGTAATATGTAAACAATTAGCCGATCTCTATTACAAATAATTTGAACCTTAAGATAGTGAGATCTTGACTTGAAAAACGGTGCACCGTTCATTTACTTAAACATGAAGAAGATGATGACGACGACACAAATAAATTTTGAAATGTGTGTAAATATACTAAATTTTAAGTTTGATTCGTTCAATCAATTTATGCAAATTGAGTGCAATAAGAATAATTGTGAATCTCTTTTATGATAGTTTTGGAATCCTTGACATGAGTTGTACACTCACATCAAGTGTATGGATCAATGATATATCATAAAATTAAGTTTACTTGATTAATCTCTAGACTAGAACAAAGAAGAAATTGTTTAAAATAATTTTGTTGGAATTTTGGATCGTGTAAACAATAATTTAGTTTATTGATACTTCTCACAAAATATCTTTATTTGTTGATTAATTCATGCCACTTTAGTGAAAGGAAGAACTTCTTGAGATTAAATAATTCAGGGGTGGCCTTAAGGATGGACGAAAGGAGCAGCAACTTAGGACATCATTTTTTTAAAGGCATCAAAAGTATTAATTTTACTTATTTGTAACTATTATTTAAGAAAAAAACTTATTTGTAACTATTACATAAATATATTTCTTTTTAACTCGTTTTGTCAATTATATTGACAATATACTTTTAGAGAATCTTAGTTATGAAAATATAACTTTATTGACTTGCCCAACATCCCAAAAATTGTAGTAATGGTCCAGATTCATTTTCCCTTAAATCAACACAACAGGCTAATGAAAGGGCAAAACTCCACTTTCCATGACGGAGATATTGTTGGCGCCATTCAAGGCCCTTGAATCATGTTTCTTCACATTTTTTTAGATTTGTTCTGAGATTCAAACCGAAAATTTGAGATTCAAACCTTGATTATAACATTAAGAATAAGAACAAGCTTTTTGATTCCGTTAAGCTGCTGAACTATTATAGTATGCAAAGCTATAAAGCAGCCAAATTTACAGATGCGTATGTTTAATCGAGAATTCCAATTAATTTAATTGCAATCCATTCTAATTTATCAATTTCACATTCCAATTTATACATTGTTGTCACGGGACGATTAACCTTCCAAGACCATCCCTGGAACTATCGAACTATCTCAACCAACCCATCAAGTGAAACAATTGTTAGCGGGGGTATTGCAGCGCTTATGAATCAACTCATTTTTCCAAGCCCATTGTCGGAACAATGAACTATCTGAAACAACCCATCACAATGGAGCGGTTGTCCGCAGAGGTGGATCGTATTACATCTGCCGGAGTTATAGAACTTGATGAATTGACCCATTTATGTTCACCAAGGAAGATGATGAGATGCCAGAGAGGTGGAAGCAATAAGAAGGAAAAGTAAAGAATCTTCAAAAGTGAGGGGATGAAGCACGTGTTCTCAAGTTTTCTCCTTTTCCAATCCTGTGTTGTGAGTTTAAAGTGGAAAAACTAGATAAATTGAATTCTAACGGTTGATTAGATCATATGGTCCTAATTAGTTTGACTGTGCAACTACATCGCTTTTATGACTGCAGTCAATCACGTCCCTACTAAGACTTTGTTTGCGAGTTTTGAGGGGAGGGGAAGGAGAGGCTTAGGAGGGGAAGGGAAGGGAAGGGAGGGAAGGGAGAAAGGAGGGAAAGCCCTCCCCTTGTTTGGAAGTTAAAAAACCAACAAGAAAAGGAGATGGATGTCGTATGTGATAATTTTACTATTTTACCATTTTTTCTCTTAAAATCAATATATTGTGTTATACTATTTAATTTATCTTATAATTAGGTTATGTCTAAAATTGGAATTTTCAATTATTATGATGGCAAAATTGTCAATTTGTATGCTTAACCCTCCAAAACCCTTCAATTTGGGGAACTTTAAAATTGGACAAATAAAACCTTCAAAACCCCCCGAAAGCTTTCCCTATTTTTTTAAAACTCTTAAATAAGGATTTACCTCTCCATAAGTTTTTCCTTCCCCTCCTCTTCTCTCTAAAATCCAACTCGTAAACAAAGCCTAAATAGTTGTGTTTGATTTTAAGCTATCACACCTTTTCACATAATTTGTTTTTAGTCCATTTTAAATTAATTAACCGATAGAAACTACAAACCGCAGAGTGCATGATTTGAATCACAGACACGCAATCATACAAGGAAGGCTATCCACGTGGCCATTTATAAACATGTGGTAAGCATACAAATTTGGCACATTCTATGGTACATCCAATATAGTTGAGTGTACTGGTACACCCACTCTTTAAATTAATAGATAAATAAATTGATTTTTTAAAGAAAAATATTATTTTTATATCATTTATAATTATATTAACTAAATCTTATTCATCAAAAGTGTCAACGAAATAAAATTAATTTTTTTTAAAATTTTTATCACTCATAATTGAGAACATTGATTATTTTTACGATAATATGTAAAAAAATTATTATGATTCTTATAAACCATAAAATGATGTTTTTTCTTATGAAATGATGTTCTATAAAATATAAATATTGACAAATAGCTATTTATTACATAAAAATTATCGTTAATTTATAAAATTATGAAGCAAGAGTACCGGTACACCTCATTTTGTGAGTGTGCCATAGAAGTTCCCTACAAATTTATATGTATTTAATTTAACCATTTTGAAAATTCTTCGCACAATCTTTCTCTATTTTCAAAATATATTTAAAATCTATTATTACGAAAATCTTTTTTTTTTTTTAGGGATATTATGAAAATCTTATGGTTTCATATAAAGGTATATGGAGTTAAATTGTTAAAAACAATCACAAGAACATCACATCTTCATCTAAAATATTAAGAAATTGAGTTTTATAGATCCTTTCATTTATATGTTGTTAACCTCAACTCTTTTACTTAATGTGAGATTTTGACTTACTCTCAACACATTACTCCCTATGTCCTTATATACAAACTCTATTTGATTTTTTCACATTTTTTAAAAAAAGTTGTTAGTGCAATTAATATATCTATTTTGTGTGAATATTACTAATTATCCATTGTTTGTAATGTATATTAAATTTGAATTTTTATATTTTAAAATAAATTAATAATATTAATTAGAAGTATGTTTGGGAAAAAATAGTTAATACATCTAATAGATAATTTGTATAAAAATTCAGCGGTGAAGCTAGAGTAATCTTTACGAGGGGGCCAAATAAAAAGAATTTTTTTTAGTGAAAGAAAAATTATCTTTTTTAAAATTTTATATGTTAAATTTAAGGGTTAAATATGTCTAATCTCTATCAAATTAGGCTTCAAGGAGACAAATACATTTGAAAATTTGGTAAATAGATTAACAGTTTATTTTTCAACATCAACAAATAAGCTATTTTGTGTTAAACTATCGTTCATTTTATTTGACTATTGATAATTTTTGTTGCAAAAAATGTTTTTCACTATAGTTGTTGTAGAGACCGAAATATCAAAATAAGACAAATAAGTTTATTAATCAAGTAATTATTTTTTTAACATTTTAATTTATATTAAGTTTTTGCAAATAAATTTGTTTGCGGTAGCTAAAAATATATTATTGGGGTTGCTAAGTAGATTAATATACCTAATTATTCAATATAAATAAAAAATTTGGGGTAGCCTACCCCTAAGTTACAAAAGGATTCGTCCCTGTAAAAATTTATATTTAAGAACGAAACTTTTTTCAAAGGGACGGGGATCCTATCGAGTGGACCATATTGTGCTACTTCTATATCTCCAACTAGGACAAGTCATAATTCATTTCTAACATCAATTCAATGTGCCATGACCAATTTATCTAGACCGATCTTCAATTCAAGTGATGCATGCATGTCTTGGCGCAGTTTCGACATCTACCTGCTCATTAATTAATTATTAAATGCAAATCAATTGCTTAACATTAACGATAAGTTCATATTATAGAATTATATTTGTAACATCAATTTCCTAACAAGTATAAATATTCATGCAGGCTTGAAACTTGATGACGATAAAAATACTTTAAAATAAGTTATTTTATAATTATTTACCTTATTAAAACACGTCCATATCAACCAATAATAATTATTTATGTTTCCTATTCTTGGTAAAGTATAAACAAACTGTCAGAAAACTATAAACATACCTCTTGTCCCCTACGCTGGTCTTATCTATATAGCTCCTTTCTCTTTGTCACCTAGCAACAATATCAACTAATACCTGTGAAAAATTAGAAACCAAAATTTCGTGCTATCTTAATTGGGCTTAATGACCGTAATTTAATAAAAAAAAATGTGAAATGTAAATCTTATTTTAATAAGATAACTATATAAAATGTTGGTAAGCTTCTGTCCTTATTTTTTTGTAATTAAGTATACAAATATTACCAAACGCAAGTTTCATCAAATGTATCGATCTCTATAGCGATAATTTCTACGATGTCGTTTTCTTCGATTTTACTAGTAGCTGTAGTTCGATATGAAAAGAAGCATATCCAATGGGAAGGAAATACACATTTTAATTGACTCAAAATTTGAAACTTTCTTCATGTTTGATAATATTCCAGTTTCTGTCTTCTTCTTGTTTTACATTAACCAGCGTCTGTGAAATTAGTTAATTCAACATAATTTTTTTACGGAGTTAATTCAGCTTCTTAAACAAGTAATATAATTTTTCTTGAAAGGGAAAAAAAAATGGAATCTTTATCAACAATAAGTATGTTTTTTCTATAGAATTACGAGTTTACGACTCTCCACGAGTAACTCTAACATATAGTTACTCACTTTCTGATTAACTTAAAAGATATCTTTTATTATCCGATCAAAATGATCTTTAGAATATAGTTGCATAACTTTTTTTTAAGTAATATAGTTGCATCACTTAATAGCCCATTGTAAACATTATATTTCACCAATTTAACTTTTGATTTAATTAAGTAGATCAATTCACATTTTTTTTTTAAATATCCAACAATTGTAGCTATGTTGAATAGTCGACATTTAATTACTTGTATTTAAAAATATATATTATACTTTCACTTTAAGTTATTAGATGAAGTATCAAACGATTTTAAAATTTTATAAAGAATTGTAGAGTTTATCTATCCGATAAGAACTTTTACTTCAGCAGTTTGATTTGTGAGTTATTAAGTGGATTAATGTGAATTTATTTCTAAATAAGTCGACTCCTCTAAAAATATTAAACATGTGGAATATGATTTGAGAGACCTTTACATACTTTTATATTCTATTGAATTGCACATAGTAGATTTGGTGAGTCCCAGACGGCTTCAATGAACCCAGTACCCAAGGACCACAAGAGAGATATGACCTTCATATCCTAAACATTAAGGCATTAAGAATGTGTTATCTATCTAATATATTCAAGTTTCACGGTCAATGTGACATTAACCGCCCATGCTTTAGCTCATAACTAAGGATGGTTTTACATTTGTTCCACTTTCAAGAAGATTAAGAAAGAAAGTATTCTTTTACTCAAATTTGAGTTTAACTTGAGAAGATCGACTACTAATAAATTATGTTTTTGTCTTCTAATGTCATAATAATTTAAAAAACAGAATATTGAGGAGGCCATAGGATGCTCCTAGTTATTGTCATTGCTTTCATAGTGAGCTTAAATCTAGGTTAACTCGGCAGCAACACTCTTTTATGTTATTATTAATTAGTTGCTACTAATTTGTCATTTTCTATGTGAAGTTCCTTCTTCAATAGTATGTTTCAAATGAGACATGGAGAATTTGACTCATGATGATATTGATTTCCTCTTACTCGGTACAAAGAAATTTGAGTTTATTCATACTAACATAAAGCTATGGCTATATAAACAAATTTGAGCAAGTTGAACACAAGCTGGTGGCCAAATTTAAGTACTTATTTCGGGAACCAAAAATTAATGAAACAAACTTCCTGATAGAATTCACAAAGCTAAGAATTGAGTCTTTATTTATGTTCCTCCTAAAAGAGGAGAAAGTAGAAATTAAACATGTCTGTAATGGGAATGCAAGATATCAATGTCTGACCTCTACCTAACAAATTGAGTCAGATAATTAGTGACGAGGAGGGCACGGATTATAGTACTAGTTAACAGCCCAAGACAGAGTAGAGATTCTCCATTTCTTATAGAAATTAAGGTGTCCATATACTAATAATACTCCAAAACTAAGGAATGGATTTTTTTTTAATAAATATTTAATTCATGTCATCAAATTTAGAAATGCCAGAGTATCGAATCTAGATCCTGAAGGTTGAAGAACAAATTTTCAACCAAGTGAATCTACTACGATAAGTGGCGTGTATTTATATAATTTTATTCACATAAACAAGTTTAATGCATTTTATTTGGAATAATAGTTTTGGTACATTGTACCAAAAAAAAAGTTATGATACACGTCAAAATGTTGATAAAGATATAGAAACTAGCTAAAGATGGAGCCGCCCTAGCTAAACTACGGGCAACTCCATTGGTTTGTATCCTAATAAACCTAACATGAATGGTTACAAGATCCGTAGCTAATAAACATCGACAGTTGGTGATGAAAGCGCCAAAATCTGAAATGATATTTCTTCTTTCATAGATGTTGTCCACAACCGTTTTCGAGTCTACCTCAAAGTCCATATTCTACGGTTGGAGGTCTCTCATCCATTTCAATGTTGTTTTTAGACCCAGAGCTTCACCTGTGTCAACATTGAATAAGGGGGAGATCCATTCCGTTCTGGCTAAAATAAAGCTCCCTTGATCATCTCTAATGCATATATGACTTACTCACTCCAACACTATAATACTAATATTTATTCAAAAAAAAAAACAAAACTATAGTAATTGAAACATCTATTTCTTCTCAAAAATTGAGAAGATCCTTACCCACCAACACAAGTTTGAAATCTAATTAGTTGCCTAGCTCGCAACTATATTTATGGTTGTTTCAATTCTTAATTGAATCATAATGATATTTGAATTAGCGACACAACTTGTTGTCAACTTGTCTTTCATCTTTGTACCTATAGTACATCAGTAACCTGGAACTTTTTCAAAAAAGTTGTAGTACATATCATAATTTGTTTGCATTACTAAAGTTTAATCTCGTTCAATTATGTTAAAAATTATGAGCCAAAAAAAATATGAAGAGAAGTTTGAATAAGACTAATTCCTATATTTGGTCCAAGAAAAAAAAACACTCCTATAAAATATTTTTAACAAAACAAAGAAACTCTTTTAACAATAAATTTTTTATCAATGGAAAAGGGGAATTCATAAATTGTTGTTTAGGATATTTTAAAAATATATACCAAAAAGTTAGGGGCAGTTACCTATACTAGTTGTCTTCATATGAGCATTATATATATTTATATAAAGCCAAAGAAGACCTGCTTCCAATATTGGTACCATATGGCAGCCATATCTTTCTAATTCCTCAACAGAAACCAAAGACAACTCCTTGATTTTTATTTTTTTGTCTTCCTCAGTAATAACCAAGCATCAATCATAGCTTTTTGTGTGGTCCACTATCACAGTTGACACATAGAAGCTTCTATTTGCTTCAATTTATTTGTATTGAAATGTCAAATATTTCAGGTGATGAAGGAAGCTTCTCCTCAGGAAACAATGGAGAAGAAGTTAGTAAGCAGCAAGAGGTGCAAAATAATCTCAATGACTCAAGTTCATGTCCATCTGGTGCCTGCAATAGCAATGGTTCCACTAATCAACAGCAAAATAAAAAGAAAAGAAACCTTCCTGGAACTCCAGGCAAATATTCAACTATACTCCTAAGTCCTAACTTCAATTTTTATAGCAGCACATAGTTTTTTTTCCCATATTAAATTACTTTCATTATGGAAAAAGAAAAACCTTTGGACTAATTCAATATAAAACTAGCTAGAGAACTCTAAATGCATTTTTTGAGAGGAGTTCTAAATGCTTTTTTTTTTTGAAAGAAGTTCTAAATGCTTTTGAAAAGTTGAATTTTGCATTGAAATGATAATCTTATATAGTTGCTCGAGTGGTCAAACTCTTGGCAGTCACGAATTTGCAAGCTTAAACATTCGCCATGTTTGGATGAACAGCTTAATTAGATGTATATAGCATAAACGCTTATCATATAAGTGCTTATGTATAAGCTATTTCTATAACAAAAGATAGAATAAAGTAAAACTATTTCCATATAAGCTATAAGTTGTTTTCATAAGCTATCTTGAAAAGCTGGAAACATCTTATAGACATCTCATAAATTGTTTTCATAAGCTCTCTCAAATAGTCTCACAAGTACTTATGTCAGTATATAAGTTCAAATAAGTCAATCTAAGCGGACCCAAAAAAGACCTTCATCTTTAAGCAGTGATAAATTTACTGCAAAGAACCTAACTTTCAAGCTATCCAATGAGGTAATTAAAAAGAAAACATTATGAAATAACTCAAAATTCCCTTACTCTTGTGAAGTATTTAATCCGCTAAATTTTTCCTTTTTTTAAAAGTACTATGTATAATCCTTTATTTTTTAAGTTACTAGCATATTATTGTTATGTATATGCCAAAGTACTCCGATTAATGGATGATGTATTTTATGAAATAGATCCTACTGCTGAAGTGGTTGCATTATCTCCAACAACATTAATGGCAACAAATAGATTTGTGTGTGAGATATGCAACAAGGGATTTCAAAGGGACCAGAATCTTCAGTTACACCGAAGAGGTCACAATCTTCCATGGAAACTTAGGCAAAGAACAAGTGCAGAGGTGAAGAAAAAGGTGTATGTGTGCCCTGAGCCATCATGTGTTCACCATAATCCAGCTCGTGCATTAGGTGACCTTACTGGCATCAAAAAACATTTTAGCCGCAAACACGGTGAGAAGAAATGGAAATGTGACAAGTGCTCTAAAAGATATGCTGTTCAATCAGATTGGAAGGCTCACCAGAAAACATGTGGTACTAGGGAATACAAATGTGATTGTGGAACCATATTTTCTAGGTACTACTCTCACATTCAAATTCTCCCCTTATTTTCTGTCTGTTTTTTTGTACAATAGTTCATATTTGAAAACAAGAAATAAAGTGAATTTAATGGACTTGAAAATAGAAACATTTTTTCAAATCAAACTACGATTACTTGCTAAGTTACATATTTGATCTGTTAGTTATTGTCACAGATGTTATACACTTTGGTTTTAAGTTCTTTTTATTCAATTTTAGTCCCTTAAATTACAAACCTTGGTTGTTTTAGTCCTTTAACGGACCAAAATTGTAACTGGGAAAAATACTCCAAAATGAAAATAGAAAAACTTAAGAGGACAAAATAAAATCAAAAAATAATTTAAGAGAACAAAAGTGTAGTTTAGCCACTTGTTCTTCATCAAATTTTAATCTCTGATACAAAAGTACTACTAGTACGACTTCAACTATTAAAATATGTTGTTGCATATGATATAAACCTATTTTTCTGCATAATACAGGAGAGACAGCTTTATTACCCACAGAGCATTCTGTGATGCACTAACCGAAGAAAACAACAGAGTAAACCAAGGATTAACTAGTGGCATGCCACCAAACTTGCAAAGCCAAATGCATGATCCTATTTCTACCATGCCTCTAAAACCTGTTTCCAACACTTCCTCAGAATTAAACAATGACTATGACCCTAAAAACTCACTAAGATCCCCAACTCAAGAACATGCTCCAACATCATTCAGATCAACCAACAATGCATGTGGTGGCATGTTCTCAACTAGTGCAGGTGCACTTTTTGGTGGCCCAAAAACCTTGCCTCCATCTTCTTCAACCCTTCAACTCAGTTCCAATTCCAACAGCTTCAATTACTTCAATGACAGTAAAAATGGAGGACTAATTGCTGGCATGGCTCAAATGTCGGCAACTGCTTTACTACAAAAAGCAGCACAAATGGGTGCTACTGCAAGCAATAGTGGGAACTCTTCCATGATGCAGAAAAGCTTTGTTAGTAGCATGGTTAGTCCTAATCATGTTTCTGGTTCCATCATGATACATCATAACCAAAACCAACCCTCTTATGAACACTTTAATCCACTACAGCATGAATTGGCTGGTGTTAGTGGTGGAGGAGCATTCACTAACCAATTGTTTCAAAAAGAACAACAAGAAATTTCATTACTATTTGATAACAATACCAATGTGTCTACAATGAATAATGATATTGGAATGTTTAGCCATGGATTGATGAAGAATGTTGCACAAGAGGTTAGTAATTGTTCAAATTTGATACATGGAAATGATGTGGCAACAGTTCATGATTTCTTGGGTATTGGTGGTTCAAGCTCAAGTTTGCATGAACCACAACAACAGAGATTGGAAGCATTAAGTCAACAGAGGTTGGAAATTATGAATAATTTTCATCATCATCATCATCATCTTCCACATGAGGATTCAGCAATGGAGAAATCAATTTGGGATGTTTGAGTGGTGAAGAAAAATCATGTTTATTTTAGTTGAATTTTTTTCAAAGTTGGAAATTTGAAAGCCTGTGATTCTAATTACAGGAATTGGCTAAGTAGTGTGGAAGGTTTATATGTTTAGATTATGCTCTTGAATAGAAAGGAAAAAACAATAATCTATTAGGAAAAAACTCATACTTCAGTTTGGAGTTGAGTTTAGTGACAAATCTTTCTTTGTTCCTTATTTTGTATTTATGTTTTTTATTTTTATATTTTTTAGCACACCACCTATCATATTTCTCATACAAATTTTCTATCTTTGTTTGTTCTCCAATGGAGTGTATTGTACATCTATTTATTTCTTCTCTTGTGAAAATGTCATCTATTTATTTTTTTATCAATGAAAAAAGCCACGTAAAAAAATAGAAAAACTTAGATGCGTTTTTTACATGGTTTTTAATTAAATTCATCATGATTTTTTTAAATTCATAATTTTATCAAAGTTTGTTATATCCAACAAAATTGTATTTTTAATTAAAAATCATATGAAAAGCAACTAAAGAATTGCATCAAAATCATTTTTATTTTAATTTGTAACAAACGGATCATAATCACTTTTATTTTAATTGTTATCAAAATCAAAATTAAAATTTGATGAATTGAGTTGATGGGCTTACTAAGTCCCCCGCTAAAAAAAAAAGGCGGCTATATCTCTACGCGAAAATGCAGGGTGTACTAAACCCTGATTCCATCGCATTCTACCTCTGTTTCGTTTCATTATTTGTTTCACCCCTCTTCACGATTTTATTCTATTTCACTATTTCTTCTTACCATGATGGCGTGTACTGGAGTTGCTATCATGGCTTCTTTGCAACAACCTCTTTCCACTAACTTGCTAAATTTCCCTCCTACTCTTCGCAGTTTACCCCAACTTCGTTTTAATTTCAATCATAATAATTTTAAGCCTTGCAAAGTATCCCATCAGGAACCATCATCGAATGACTCTGTTCCTCAAAATAATGGTATCTTTATTTCATCCAATAATAATAATATATCGTATTCGTATTTTATTTCCTTTTAACATATATAGTATGTGAAACGAATCATGTACTATTCAGAAGTATTAATCTTTATTCCTTCAGAGAATTATACATCCAGAGCTGTGATGGAAGCAGTTGGTTCATGCTGCACAAACAAGTCCTCGGAAGGTTTGCCGGGTAATAGGTAAATTCTTGTTTGATTTTTCTCTAATAATATGATAATTTTACTTGAAACTTTGTTGATTAATTGAACCCCATTATACATGTAAGGTATTACGGTGCCAATGTAAACATTGATGAGATTGAAATACTATGTCAAGAGAGGGCACTTGCTGCATTCCATCTAGATAGTAACAAGTGGGGTGTAAATGTTCAACCATTATCTAGATAGTATACGATGCAATTCTTGAACCACATGATCGAATAATGGTAAACCATCTTTCTCTCACATAAAGTTGTTTGGTTTTTCCAAATTGGAAATCCATTACATTGTTGTTCTAATGTCTAATTATATGTTACCAGTATTTGGATTTGGCTCATGGGGGACATTTATCTCATGGACACATGACTCCTACAAGAAAAGTATCATCCACCTCAAAATATTTTACAACTATGCCTTACCATCTTGATGATTTAACAGGTGCTTGTATTTTCTTGTCATGAAAATTGTTTCGGATATATTGGTTTACTTGTGGAATAACTTGTTTTCTTTTTCACCCACCTTGAAATGAAAACAGGTCGTACTGATTACGATATGCTGGCGAAAACTGCTTCTATCTTCCGACCAAAGCTCATTATTGCTGGTGCTAGTGCGTATCCTCGAGAAATTGATTATGCTCGCATGAGAAAGTATGTTTTGTACTTGACCATTCCGCAGTTTTAATACTCGTTATCTGCTTCTTTGTACCATGTGATTTTATTCTTCACGAAAAGTTAATTAAATCTTATAGTAGGTGCTTTTCTTATGATGGATATGGCTCACATAAATCTTATATCCCTTTGAGTTTAGTGATACTCTGACCACCACTACCCACAAGGTTTGCTTTGAAATATTTGTGTTTACTCTGTATTTTTGCACTCAAAGTGAAAAGAAATTGCATTTTTTGTGTAAAAATATAATTCTATTTACTTGAAGCTGTTAAGTTAGTACTCTTTTTGCAATACTTCCTTCAGTCTTTGAGAGGTCCTAGAGGTGGTATGATATTCTTCAAGAAAGAATCCGTGCACAGGATTAACCTGGAGTCTGCAATTAACAAAGCTGTTTTCCCCGGTCGACAGGTAAATTTGGAATATACTCTAATCAGATGCATTTATCTTCTTTATCTTCGTAGTTTGTGAATTTAATATAGTGTAAAATTATTCAGGGGGTCCACATAATCACACAATTGCAGGACTAGCAGTTTGCTTGAAGGATGTACTGTCTCCGGACTTTAATACCAAAAGCAGGTATAAATTAATGTCGTTTTTCAGCATTGGTTAGAGTTGGGCTAATTCACTTGGGTTGGCCTAGTGGTGTTGGCTTGGGACCTTGGAGCGTGCTCCCCCTCTAGGTCTCAGGTTTGACTTTCCCTGGTGCCATTTTGGGTGGACTAGTTTAGCTTCTTCAATAAAAGTATTGGTTAGAGCTGGGTGTAAACCACTTCCTAACAATAACATTCCTAAACCTATGATGGTGCAGGCGGGCAACAAGCTATGCCGCCAGGCATTTTTGGATAGCAAAAGCAATCCTCGTAACACTTAGTTTACATTGTGCGTTGATGGAAAAAAAAATTGTTTTGAAATTTTTTATTAGTAGTATTACTAGTCCTAATCAAGATTCTAGTTTCATCATATTGCATCACAATGATTTATCTAATTAAAAGCTTTGTTAGTAGTATTGTTAGTCTTAATCATGATTCTGGTTTAATCCACAATACCAATACAAAATGATTTATCTTACGTTGCTAGTTTTGTCCAAAAAAAACCTGGCTAATGGTGGTAGAGCATTCACCTGCCAATTGTTTCAGAAAGAACGACAAAGAAATTTCGTTACTGTTTGATAGCAATGTTAATGTGTCTATCATGAATAATGATATAGCATTATTCAAAAAAATGAATAATGATATAGCAATGTTTAGCCAAGGATTCATGTAGAATGTGGCACTAGAGGTTAGTAATTGTTCACGATTTCTTTGGAATTGATGGTTCAAATTCTAGTTTGCATGAACCACAACAACAAAGATTGGAAGCATTAAACCAACAGAGTTAGTTGGAAATTATGAATAATTTTCGTCGTCTTCATCTTCCATGTGAGGATTCAGCTATGGATGTTTGAGTGGTGAAGAAAAATCATGTTTGGTTTAGTTGTATTTTTTTTCTTTCCGAAGTGGAAAGCAAGAAATTACAGGGAATTGGCCCTGAAAGTGTGGAAGGTTTTTTATGTTTAGATTATGTTCATAGATCTTCACCTAAAAAAACAGATAATGTTCAAAGATAAGAAAAAATAACAATAGTCGGTTTATGCTTCTTCAAAAACAATAGTCGCTTTATGGCTTGTCTATTTGGGATCATAACTGGCTGGGAGATGGGAGCTTTATTAGCAAGCCAACTGATTTGTATCATGAGTTGGAAGATCTCACTGTAGCAGATTTGATGATTGAGAATACTAGATTATGGGATGTTGGTTTCATTCGGAGTCTTGTGAATGCCGAAGATGCAGCAAAAATCCTGAAAACGCTGAATCTAGAATCTATCCACCATGATAAACTGAGTTGGAATCACGAGAAAAATGGTGTATATTCGGTGCAAAGTGGATATTGCCTCAGTTTACATCATCAAAACACTTCCTTTGGAGAGTATGCTGGAATTGTCTACCTACGGGGGTGCGCCTCCATAATCGTGGTGTTAACTGTCCATATAACTGTGTTTTGTGTGATACAGGTCCAGAGGACAGCATTCACCTATTTTTCAATTGCTCAAATAAGGCAGCACATGGGACTATGGAGTTGAATATCTCAGGGGCTGATTGGCATGGAAGGTATTAGCGATATAATGTTCAACATTTTGCAATTGCCGAATGCAGAACTGATCTTATTTGGCGAAATGAGCGCCGATTACGTGTGGCTGTTTGTGAACGGGTAAGGAACCTGTTAATTAGTTGGAAAAATGCGCAGGATAGCAAGGGAATGACGCTGGTTCAGCAACAATGTCAGATGGAGCAAACCACAATTGGGATGCATCAAATGAAATGTTGATGCCTTATTTGATAGAGCTAGAAACGGGGTTGGTATTGAAATGTTCAAATATGATAATATTTAAGTTCTTTAGGATATATTTGGATGAGAGTTTTGGAGGAAGAATTTACTTCTCTTTTAAATTACTGACATCAGAAAATAATTTTAAATTTCAATGAAATATGATTGAAGTATTTTATGATCATTTATTATGTTGTTCTTTGAAAGAAAAAGAATTAAAATATCAAATATATTTTAAAATATAAACTTAGCCCTTCAAAGTGCCTCTCTTTAAAATCAATCCGTCTGGTGTTCTCCTTAAAACTTGTTCGATACGGCGAATTTAAGAGTTTTTATCTTTTTTAACTAAATGAATTTTTTATCTTATAGATTTTAAATCCCAATTTTTAGTATTGTTTAAATTATAAATATTACATAATAAACAAATGAATAAAACATAAACATGTGTTTATAAATCAGAAACATTTCGTCCTCGTGAGCTTAGCTCATTTAGTAGGAACAGTGCATAATATATGCAAGGTACGGGTTCAAACCCTACTACCACAAAAAAAAAAAAAAAAAAAAAAAAAAGAATCATAAACATTTCGGTCTTCCACGAAGAGTATGTTGCAAAAAAAAATATCACATGGACTTACCTACAAAGACTGAGATTTAATAGCAAAGACAAAAATTTATGATAGAAAATATTCTGAAGACTAAAAAAGCGAAAACAAAATTACACAACATATTCCTTCAAAAAAAAAAATACACAACATATGAACGTCTATTACACCAATTTTTTTTAAATACATATCCTCTAAGATTTGAGAATTAATTAGTTTTTTTGTCAATAAAAAATTTGAAACAATTCAGTGATGGGCTTACAAAGTCCCTTTACAACTATAATTGATTTTATTCCATCCATTTTTGTTCATTTCCGTTAAATAATCAAGTGTGAGTTAACTCACGTAGGGCGGCAATGAGCAAAAACAAGTGGGAGAAGAGTGATTCTCCTCTACAACATAAATAGTGGCCCAGTTGGCCTTAAAAGCCCATCCTGGTTAATATGCAAACCCTAACCCTAATTTGATCACACCTATTTATACATCAGAGCTCACTCTCCTTTGTATCATTCGAGTTGAGTCGTCGCAATTTGTAACAGCTTCTGTGCCTCCTTTTATTTTATTTTTCTTGCTCTCTTGTTTTTATTCTGCTCAATTGTTTTTATTTTAATTTGTTGAAGGCGATGATGTTGAAAACTACCTATTTTATGAAGGATATTCCTTTATGATTAGAAAATTACCAATGGATCCTTCTGAGCCTTCATTTCTATTATCTATGTTGGTTTTGTTCGTTTTGTTATTTGCTGTGTTTTTTCATTTCACTGTTTCTTTTAAATTTGATTTCAAAAAAGATTATGAAAATTGCTGTATATTTTTTCAATTTTGAAAGAGGGATTGAGGTGATGATGATACTGATCCGAATTTATCATGTTGATTGTTAAATATCAGACTACAATTATCTGATCAATTGCTCTTTCGTCAAATTAGATCTATAATTCAGTATCTGTTTTCACCGCATAATCTTTTCAGATTTTCTTGTTATCGCTCAATTTGGTTTTTGCAGATAATGTTTATATTTAATTGATTGAAATCTAGAATGTGGAGTAAAACCTGACTTTTTATATAAAGAAAATGTTATGTTAATTAGATTCTCTGGTTTGAACCTCCTAATTCATTGGGAAAATTATATTGTAACACGAAGTAAAAACTATACTATGTTCTTGTCCAACTTTGTATAATTTGCGGAAGTTTCTTCAACTTAGTTTGACCAGAGACAATTCCCATAGACATGATTAATTGTTTGTTGTTAAAATTGATTCAGAAAGTCATTCACTCAAATACACTAGGCTCAACCAACAATTTGCACAACTTCAAATGACATAATAGGTCATAAATTACAATTTACATAACTTTAAAATAGTTAAAAGGAGTAGCTATATCCAAGTTAATATCAAGAATCTGCTTGAAAAATGAATTAAAAGATCAAAATCAATTCCTAACAAATAAATCAATAAAAATATGGTTGCTGCCCCTACCTCCTTCCTTTCAAGCAACTATTTCTCTATAAACACCTCACTACCATCAGGCCTCAATTAAATGCCGTTCCATCTCATCCACGACCTCCCCCTTTCCTGCTTTTGACAGCCATGGCAGGAGTCCCGTTCTGGTGGCCGTTAACTTCCTTTCCCAACTACGCGAGCCTAAGAAAATCATGACAAAAACGATCCCTCCATTACTGTTGGTACATTTTCACTCTTGTACTATGGCTGCGATCTTGGTGTTTGACGAAAAGCCTCAAAACGGTTATGTCTATTGGAACAAATTAGTTGGTGAATTTTTGTATTACATAGTGACTGAAGAAGCTTACGATTACAAACAATGTTTTGGATTATAGAATTGGACAATTTTGAGATCAATTATAGGCGAAAGTCAAAAAAATTATCGTTAGTGAAAGTGAGTTGGAAATAAGATTGTGGATTCTCATTCATTGATTGTTAAGGTTCGGGTTTGTACGAGATTTGGCGAGCAAATGCTAGTTTGTTGTTCTTGGTTTGGTTATGTCTTCTTCACTTTTGAACAATCTATGTGTGTTGTTCTTGTTCAACAAATGCCTGTTGACTTAGCTTCCAAAAGCACTTGTCAATTAGAGCTTTAGTTGACTAAACTGATTTAGAATAATGTTAACTTATATATTTTTCAATAGATTTAGCAACAAACATTGCAAACATTTTAAGATAGTTGAATTGCATCCATTGTTGAAAAGCAAATCAAGAACAACAAACTAGCATTTGCATCCATTGTTGACAAACATTGTCTTTGCAGTGGACTTGTGATGCTTCTTGTAGAGTTTCTTCTGTTCAGGAGTGTGTTTCTTTCTATCAATAGCAGCTCATTCTTCATCAAGGACTAAGTCACCAACACCATCTTCCAGAATGTCCCATAGTTCTTCATCTAGACCCATGACATAACTGTAGAAGTTGGTTTTCCACCAAGAAAATTCTTCAGGATCTCCATTAAACCTTGACACTTTTCCAGATTCAGCTTTCTTATCACCATAACCATAATCATATGGTACAGCTGCATCAGAATGAGAAGTACTAGAACGAGAAGTGGATTCTTCAGCAGACATGTTTTTCTCATATCTTTTTCTGTTACACTGTTAAGTGTTAAGACAACAGACCAATGCTCTAGATATCAATTGAACGTGAGAAAAACCCAAGAAGGGGGGGTTGAATTATGCAACGGATAAAAACAGAGAGAGAGAAGACACAAATCAATTATACAGGTTCCTTCCACAAACCGGACGTAGTCATGTCCCCCTTGCACTTCCAAGGAGAGTTCACTAAAATGTAATCTCAAATTACAACTGCTCAATGCTACAACCAGCACGAGACTTCAAATTACTCAAGCACACAAGCAAGAGATTTCATATGCTTAAGCACACAAGCAAGAGACTTCCAATGCTCAAGCACAACTGCAAGAGACTTCTATTGTTCAAGCACACAAGCAAGAAACTTTCAATCAAACAGAATTACAAAGAAATTTATTTGAGTTTGAACACTTGATATACAATCAGTGGTGTTCACAATACAAATCAGATACAGACTCTTAAGACTATAGAATTTCTAAAATATGAACTTTGCTAAGAAATTCTAAGTGACTTTAAATGCAGAACAATAACAGAGTATGAACTTTGAATTGTTGTAAGAGTCTAGCTTTTGTGTGTGTTGGTTGTATCTCTTGTATTATCCAACTAGTAAGTCTTCACTCCTTTATATAGAGGTGTGAAAGATACGTTGAAAAATTAACAGCACACAAAAAAGAGTCGTTTGAAGCTTGTTGATAATCACCAATGATCTTTTGCTTGATATGGTTTTGATATGGTTGTTGTTCTATGAAGGATCAATTTCAAATGCATTTCTTGTATGAAGGAACATTTCTGCAGGCAGAGCTGTTATCCTTGTCTTGTTGCAGAGACACGAACAAAGTAGTGGAGGAAGTGGTTGTACAGTTCGTACAATTGTCCTTTGTCAACGCTTTTGATAGAACAAGCATCCAATGCTTTCAAATTCCTTCACAAGGGCCGTTATTACACTCTTTCAGTCTTTTGCAATGCTTAGGCGTGATAAAATCATTTGAACAGCCTTTGAAGCTTTAAGTCTTTCATCTCCTGATGAACTTCAGCTTCTAGTGACCTTGCTTCTGACGAACTTGCTTCTGATGACGTCATCACTTCAGGAGCACTTGTACTTCAGATGCACTTTTCTTCAGATGCTTGAAGCTTCCTTTTTGTTGATTCCTTTTCTCTATTTTGTTCTTCCAGAACCTTATAAAGATATCAAATTTTGTCTATGGTCCTGTACACTTGAACAAATATTAGCATATCCAATTGACAATTTTTAATACCTTGTTATCATCAAAACTTTAAGGGTAACGTATGTTAAACATTTTTCGTTCCAACAATCTCCCCCACTCTAAGGGTAATGTTTGTTAAACGTATTTTGTTCCAACAGACCTAGGTCCTAAATAATACTCAGCTCAGGGTCATCCAAGAAAAGGATCTAATGAGGGCCGCATTGATCCGACTCAAATCACACTTTCGGGAGCTGAAGAAAGTCCCCCCTTTCAGAGCGAACAGGAACCGCCTGAATAGGCGTGATTGGCTCCTTAGAAGGCGTCCCCACCTTCTTCCTTTTCGCAGGATCCTGCACCGGCTCTTCAGGAGGACCATCACCTTCCAAGTCCACCACATGACTAGAGGTCGAGCCGAGGCCAGATCCGGTTATAAGGTGCTCCAGGGATTGGACGTTCTTACGCCGCTTCTTGGCGGTGACCTTCTTGTTTGCTTCATTCACAAGGGCCCCTAAGTTTTTCATTTTTCATGCAAAACATAGAAAGGAAAGAACTCATCAGATCTGAAAGACAACACACAAAAACAAGCTAATGAAGAGCAAATAAGAAGGAACAAACTACCAAGACACTCCTCGAAGTCTTCCGACGTCAACAACTCGTGCGTATTGATGAGGCGGGGTTCTGTTACTAGTGTCTCGTCTGCGTTCATTAATGGGTTTCCCCGTTTGTCAGTTTTGACCTTTCGTGGGAGAGATTGAACAAGCGCCCAAAGTTGTTGGCGGGTATCTGTCTCCTCCTCTGAAAGACTAGCAAGGGTTCGACAGAAATCTCCTGGCTCATAGCCAAAGTGGTCTTGTGACCAGCACAGATGGAAAAGAGGGCGGCGTTCCTGAACACCATCCTTCGCCGCCTCCAGAAGAGTATCCAAAGCCGCTTCACTCTTCGGTATTACTAAGAAGAAGAGCTCTTTAAATCTCCAAACTTTTTCAGCAAATATCTCAAACATCTTCTGGGTCTAACGAAAAGAAACCCAGTCCGCACCTCGTTGTACGGTTAAAAAGGAAAAGAAGACATTCTTGGAAGCAGGAATTCGGAGATAGTCACACACCAATTCGAAGGCCCTCATAAAGGCATAAGAGTTGGGGTGGATTTGAGAAGGGGACAGCTTGGTCCAGCGGAGCATCTCTTGTTGGAAGTCAGAAAAAGGGAGTCGAAAACCCATGTCTTTGAAAACCACTTCATACATGGGAAAGGCGTGATTTTCGTACTCTAAACACACTCAATCAGATGTGCTTGGAATTACTAACTTTCAATCTTCTACTTAACCAATAGAGCCAAAGGGAATCTCTCCCACTCCGCCTATAGCAAATGACGACTCCGTTTCTAAGGGCTCTTCCCCCAGCCAAGAAGAGACATGCGCGGCAGCTTCCTCGTTCGCCATGGAGAACCTGAAAGAGCAAGGGAAAAAGTGAATCCAACATTCAGATCCACCCTTCCTTCACCCATCAGGTCGACCACGGCGAGGAAGGGATCCAGTACCACCGCTAAAAGCCAGAGAGAGACATACGACAAATCTGCTCCGATCATATCAAGTAGCCCGTTCCAAAGCGAGTAGGACCGAAGTTTATGGATTGAAACTACAGCCTGTCGCCAATGTTTTTCTGGGAAAAAAAACAGACAGCAAATCCTAGAACTCCTTACGCACGGCGGAAACTACCGTAACAAACGGCAGAAACCACCGAGTCGGAGTAACTTCTACCCTAAAAAGCATGCATTTCTACGGTTTCTTAAACAGGAAACTAAAGAAGCCAAGTATGAAATAAGGGAAAGGAGAATCATCAAAGCATTACCCGTTACGATGGATGAACTGGACTGGAAGTGAGAAGTTGAAGACTCGGAAATGCTTCGCTTTTGAAGGAACTCTTGGAAAGAATTTCTAAGTTTCTGAGAAAATGAAATGTTGTAATGTTCCAAACAAACGTTTGAACTATTTATACTCATTTCATAAAACCTCCCAAAGGCCACGAAGCCCTAATCTGGTGCAGCCCTTCACATGCAACTCTCCACTCAAATAGCATGTCTACGGTCCTGATTAAATCAAATCATCCATCCAAGGGCTCGGATCACTCGTAGTGGTTCTCTAAACGTCAGGATTAAATCAACGGCACTGGTGACACCTTGGAAACACAAACCAAGAACACTCTGCAGACTATAGGTACTCAAGTACTGCAATAGCCTTTACACGTGTCACTCAGAAACCAAAGGTCATGTCTCCTCAATCTTTCCCTCGAGACGTGGGCATTAATTGCGGAATGACAATCGACCAAACTTCCTGACGAGGGAATCTTTCCTTCCGACCTAAGTCAACCGAGCACTCACATGCCGGACATAGCCCACTCCATTGGCGAACTCGCTTGGTCAGGGAACAAAGGGGGCTCGGAGGATAGCGAGCGCGTCCACACACCTAGTCGCACAATCCTCATGACACTCTTAACCACCAATGCAAACGGTTCCCAGATTCAGAGGCGTCTTCACATCCGTCAAACGAGATCGGCTTACTCTCGAGTAGAGAGTACATAAAAGCGAACTTCCTTTCCATGGCCAACCACGAACAGCCAAAGATGCCCGCACTTAAGTCATCATTCCTCGAAAGGAGCAACGACTTGGGGGGCTACTGTTTTAGACCGGCCAAAAGGACCTTTTTCCCACAAGGGGGTGCACGGAGCGAGCAAACCGGTTCAAACGAACCACAACGTCTCTCTGCACGTTCCCGCAATAAACTCTTTGGCGGTTACACTTCCCACGATTTCGTAACCGCCAGAGCCAGGTGTGCCATTACAACTGCTCTGCAGCCCTCCACCTCTATAAATAGGGGACTCATAGCAGTTCCCAAGGTAGAATAGAACTCTTCCTCTAAACCCTCACTCTCTGATCTCTACTTACTTGAGCGTCGAAGTGTCTGCAGGTATACACCCCCCATTCACTCCAAGAAGGCATTCTGACGCATTCTACCACCACTCAAACCACCGCATTCAAAACACTGGCAGTCGCCTTCTAATCAGGTACGATCAGAAATATATATAAATCTCATTTATAATTGATTGATCTCATGTTAATATTAATGTGATCTTTTACTTATCTTCCACAATATTTTATTTCAATTGAGGTTGTATTAAAACAACTAATGATTGGTTTCTTGCACTTTTTTTATCTATTTATATCAAATAATAAAGATACGCTCGCGCGCACACACTCACACAAAATAGAACACAATTCATAATTTGCAAATGGCACTCAAAATATAGGGACACACTTGATTCGACATATCATTCTTTTTGAGAAAAACTTTACAATCAAATCAGCAAGCAATCTCGATACACGTCACAAAGTGAATCATAAAAACAACAATTACAACGCAAGTAAATGTGTATTTGAGGAATCAATTGCTTATTTTAAGGTTTTTAAAAAAAAACTTTTAATCATAAATTTTCTCAAAACGATGACATAATTAAGAACACCAAAGAAAAAGCATCATCATTCACTGAATATAGTAACAAAAACACAATTGTTGCTTTAAAAGAAACACAAAACTTAGTCACGGATACATAAATTTATTTTTCTTGTTTTGACACTTTTGGTCTCTATAGTTACTACACATACAACTTTGTCACAACAAAAATTGTCAAGATAATATTTATAAAATATATTTTATTTTTTCCGTTAAGGGTGCATTTGTTTTAGATTCTTTTAGGGGAAAAAATCACTTTGTTGTTTTTAAGTGTTCGTGTAAGATTTAAAAAAAAAAGAAATAATCAAAAAAATTATTTTTGGCTTTAAAATAAGGGTTAAATATGTTTTTAGTCTCTATAAAATTTTCAATCACTACTTTTAGTCTCTATTTTTAATTTATTTTTTTTGTTTTTTGATAAAATTATGCAGAAATCTGTAAAATATTCTAAAAAAAACCCCAAAAAAATAGAATTCTTTAACAAAACACAAATTAAATATGAATTTTTAACCGTAAAAAATATAAAAATTCATATTAAATTCATGTTTTGTTAAAACATTCTAATTTTTTTGGGTTAAATATGTTTTTAGTCACTATAAATATATCAATTTTTCATTTTAGTCTCTCTAAAATTTTCCTTCAACTTTTAATCCCTATAAAATTTTCAATCACTACTTTTGGTCTCTATTTTTAATTTAATTTATGTATTTTTTAATAAAATTATGCAGAAATGTGTAAAATATTCTAAAAAAAATTAGAATTCTTTAACGAAACACAAATTAAATATGAACTTTTAACCGTAAAAAATATAAAAGTTCATATTAAATATAAGTTTTGTTAAAAAATTCTTTTTTTTTTTTTGAGAGATTCTTATAATATTATGAATTTTTCTGAAAAATTTTATTCAAAAATATGAATTCTACATGAGTTTACTTTAAAGGAGGGACCAAAAATGAAGATGAAATTATTTTATTTTTTTAGGGACTAAAAACTGAAGAAAATTTTTAGAAGAACTAAAACGAAAAGTTGACATATTTATAGAGACCAAAAACATATTTAACCTTTTTTTTTTTAGAGATTCTTATAATATTATGATTTTTTTTGAAAAATTTTATTCAAAAATATGAATTTACTTTAAAAGATGGATCAAAAATGAAGATGAAAATTTTTTGAGGGACTAAAAACTGAAGAATTTTTTTAGAACTAAAACGAAAAGTTCACATATTAGCGCATTTCCCAAAATCTATTTTGTTTAAAAAACAATGAGGACACAATACATGAACAAGTTAAAAAAAATATTAAAATAATATTTATGAATAGTAAACAAACATAAATAACTTCAGTTTTTTTTTCAAATCTCATTTTATAACTTCAGTTTTTTTCTTTCTAAATCTCATTTTTTAACAAAATATTTTTTATGGATGGTAAAGAAACATAAATAACTTCAGTTTTTATTTTCAAATTACATTTTATAACTTCAGTTTTTTTTCTTTCTAAATCTCATTTTTTAACACAATATTTTTTTTTCTAAAGATGAAATAAACACACTTCGAAGTTCTAAACGCAACACTTCTTCTCATCTTCTTCAATATAAAACTATTAAGAAATATCCCGTGAGCTTAACTCAGTTGGTAGAAATATTGCATATTATATGTAATGGCTGAGGTTCAAACCCCGGACACTCCACTTTTCCACAACTAAATTGTGTGAGCTCTAACCACTAGACTACTTGACCAAAGAAGAGGAAAAAAAACAATTAAGAAATTTACGTAAGTTTTATGCAATTCATTTACTAAAAAAAAAAAGTGTACTTCTTGTGATTTCACAACTTTCAAAGAAAATTAACGCAATTTCCCTACTGTTCTAATCAAAAAGCTGTGGTAAAGGCACCCAAAATACCAAACTGACTCAACATTCATGGGCGTGAGTAAAACAAAAGCAATTATATTTTAACTTTAAGGGTAAAATTTAGACTTTATTACGGTGGATATAAATATAATGATATTCCAGTAAAACTCATGACATTCTAAACACTGCAACCGCATTGACAGTAATATCATCCTTATCCGACAATCAGTTTAGTTCGCTATCCATTATTAACCAAAAGAAAAATTATTGTTATCAGAGTTTAACTCTATATATCCAGCAAGTTAAGGGTCAGATTTAACCCCATAGACCAAAATAAATTTGAACACTAAATCATCGCCTCTGATCATGCCATTTTCTATTCTCATGCCTACCAGGGTCCCAGTGTCCAGAAGAACCCCGCCTTGACCACTCAGGTCTATGATTTCTTACATGATTCCTGGACTCTGGGATATTCCTACCTGGAGCATACCTAGGAGGATTCCTAGTTGGACTATTCTCCGGACTCCATGATTCATATCCCTCCCTTCCATGATTGTTTCTTTCCCATGAACCAGATTGCATGGACCCCCCAACCATTGTGTTATTGTTGTTATGATTTCGTTGAGAATGATAAATGGGTGGTATATCCTGCCTAACTCTCCGCAAATCTGACACAGGACCTGATCTTTCGAATTGTGGTTGATAGGGATGGACAGGGTTCTGATAGGAAGGTTCTGCAAAATGGGGCTGGTGGGGCATCATATGAGTATGTCTTTGTTGTTGTGTGGCTGAGCGTGATGTTGGTGAGGTCAACGTGAAGGATTGTTGGAATGAATTAGACGAACCCTCTTGTATATTTGAATTAGGTAATATTGGTTTTATATTACTTATGCCATCAGCCCGCATTGCTAGAGGTGAATGTGCGCCAACCAGAGATACATTTGCGGTGATTGTGTTCTTCATGGCTAGACCTCTATCAGAGAATTGTGTTTGTGAATACGCAGAGGAGTGAACTGGTTGTTTTTCATGAATAATATTAGTTGCTTTCGGTAGTGAATATGGAGAAACTGTTGTGCCGGTGAGCTGCTTTGAAGATGGAAGGAATGCATGCTGTTGCCTTACTGCAGTATTAGTAGCCGGATTTTGAGATGATAAGTTGGTAGTTGCAATTGAAGCAGGGCTCTGGAAAATTCGTCTATCAGTTGCTAAGTTTTGCCTTGTAAAAGGATTCTTTGGTGCTTCTATGCTGCATCCATTCTGAAAAGTTGAAAAATGGGAAGCTGTCAGTTAATGCAGTTAATCAATAATCTCTACATGATTGTTACAGTTTTAAAATATACTTCTTTTTTGGCAAATGATTTTAAAGTTTTAGCACTGTTAACAGTTGTAAAGAAATAGTGTGGGGGCCCATCATGCATTCTTGTCTTGGTCAGGCTAAGGGTTCTCAGCACTGTAAATTAACGAGACAAGCATGAAACTAATTGCCTACTCTAAATACAAGCAAAACCCTATGCTACAAATGATTCCAAAGGGAAGGGAACTAAACTCTATTAGTTAGCAGTACGGAAATCTGAGACAAACCTATCTATCGGTTCCCTAAAATGGCTATTTGCTTACTAATATGGAATACTTTTTACGTGGCATCCAAGAACATGACAATGCAATATCTTGGTTGGTGAAAAACGAAACAAAACAAACAAGGAATTGAAACAAACTTAAAAAACAATTTATTTCATATCTCAAATTGGGCCACCACTAAAAATCCCATTTCCCCAACACCCTATGCTACAAATACTATCTGCTCTCAACAAACACAAGCCAACGTGGCTAAAGTGGAGAGTGCATGGCACTCTGATACGAGACATCAGACATGATAAGATCTTTGACAAATAGTTGTTGCGGTATGAACTCAAATCACGCACCGTGCTTGGATCACTTGAAGGAGTTGGAGATGGGAGAGAAACTTCCACCTTCTCGGGGGCCCTTGCAATAGCACCATAGTTGCCATTTGCAATTTCACTTAATCCCAAGTTCACATTGCCAATCTTGATCATGTCAAGCAGCTTCAAGGTTTGCTCATCTGATATGTTGCCAACTTGTCCAGAAGTTAAGGCATATACCAAGTCTGGATTATTTAGCAGTACGGCAAGCAACTGCATGTCAGGTTGAGCAGTCGCTGCATTACTGGCTGAAGATGAGGAGGCCACCCCTTGAACAGCAGCATGAGTTGCAACTTGATCAGATGCATCCATTTCTTCATCGTCACAATCTGGTAGCTGTTCAATAGGAATTTCCAGTGTCAAGGAGTCGTCGTAGTCCATTTCAACATCCCAAGGCTCCTTGGGGTTAGAGGGCATCTCTTGTGCTGTCTTATAAACGGTTTCTTTGTCCCTACGGTTTCTGTTTTCCTGAACATGAACCTCTTTGCTATTTTCACCAGCACCCACTCTCCAGGTATCTTCAAGTTTTACTTCTGCAAACAAAGAAAAGGAAACCAAAAATAAAAGATTTGAAAACCGGAGAAAATTGGCCTGAGAATTTAAAGTAATTGATTGGACAAGTAGCAAAAACATTAAAACACAAAATCGGCAACAGGATAAAATTGATAGGACGGATCCATTTCTTACAGAAGTTATAAGTTATATATATGTGACCGTGTAAATATCAATATTATTTACAAGATTAAGGTTAGCTACAAACGTATCCGTGACCATCAGATCATTTCCCAACAAATGCAGCGTGTAAATTACAATAAATTACAAGTGTTACAAACTTCATATCGAACTTGGTGATGAATAGTCAAGGTCCAGAAGGAGCAAATTAAATGTGTTTTATGAAAGTGGAAAAGGAATAAAAGCAAATGTTGCTTATCACACAGCCCGTCATTAGTTTTCAAGGATTGTAATGGAATCATAGACCAGAAATCGCCAAAAGAAATGGAAAATTGTTTGCTGTTTACAACGTCTAAATATTACAGCCAACAACAGTAGTCATTGATGCCAAGAAAGCCTCAGACTGTTGTGGTACGGTGCTGGAATTCTTATGACTGCAGGATGTAGTTTACATATAGCGCCGAGTTTAACCTTTAAATATTACCCAACAGTTGTAACTACATTCCATTGCCTAGTCTGCTTTGTAGTAAAAACATGCAAAGCACACGTCATGACTTAAAACCACAAATTCTTTCACACCGCAGATAAAGAACCCTTGCAACCGGATCTGTGATCATGATTAAAATTACACACTGAAATACCCAAACGCAGTATTGCTTGGACGTGGAATAACATGTGTAAAAGAGTTCTCTTCCGGATTCCAAAATCAAAGCCTCGTCCTATTTTTCTCAAATGCCTATGCTGACTTGAACAGGGTCCGAATATTTCAAGATATTCATGATGAATAAACCACCAATTTAGTCCCTAAAATATTATTCCCTTTCCAATCTAAAGTACATATATTTAATTAAACTCGAAATTATATAAACCCGTCAGTTTAATCGCCAATAGTTTTTTTTTAAAAGCAATCCACTGAGCTTCATACAGTAGTGCCAAGTGGTCCTCCACAACAACGCCCCTTCATTTTTATGGAACTCATGCACGTTTTGCTCCAATGATAAAAATTATGCAACTATTGAGCTACCGACACTTCAATATTTTTTTATTTTCATGAAACAATTTTTTATTCCAATGCTCCTGTATCTTAAACAAGTTGCTTCAAAAAATTATGCAACTCACTTTGCCGCCTCAAGCTCCTCCAATGGTTAGAAAAATAAGAAACAGGTTCACTCACACGTACGCATCAGTAAGTCAGGGTCGTGTATTGATCCGTGTGAAGCATTGAATTTCACTGTTGCTTGGCTCATTAAAAAAGAAAATGGAAAAACATAAATTTATACTGCTCATTCACGCCTAAACCAAACTCATCTATGTCTGAACATTTACTCCATGAGCAATGGAAAAAAAATGTAGAGGAACAGAGAACATCTAAATATAATTCAGTTTTTTTTACATGAAAATTAGATAGTAATTAACATGCTGTTGAAAATTGGTAAAAGTGACCATCTTCATCCTTGCGATCCCTTTTTACTGATTATAGCTCGTGATAGTCAATTACAAAATCCAAAATTGGGTGCATTGATGATTAGATATTTAGAAGTTAGAACTATCCCCGACAGTTAGTAATAAGGTGTGGAAAAGAAAAGAAAGAGAAGAAAAAAAAACAAATTGAACCATTTAGGATGTTTGAGAGACAATGGATGGTCCTAAAATCCTTTGAGCAAAACCATGTTAGTATTTGAATACCAAATTCCAAGATAGAGATTTGTACAGCAAACTTTTATAAATCTCATGAACGATACTAGAATTGAGGAATATATAAATGGACAACATACCCAAGTTACTCAAATTCCACGACTCTTGCTCTATTTAATATTTATATAAGTAATAAAAGCAGCAAAAAGGGAGAAGGGTCAACAGAGTTAGTGTCAGATTTGCATAGAATCGCCTGAATTATCCTCCAAGAAAATGTGCAGGGATTCAACTAGGATATACCTCTTTTAAACTCAATGACGGCATACCTCTTAATATGGTCTGTTCTGTCTTTCAAAGATATTTTGTTCGGCTGTCAATGAATTTCACCAATTTTTCTATACTAATATGTATGAATCGATAGAACCAACAAAAATATGAAAATGTACCTGCTGGTGATTTCCATGGGATTTTCACCCTCTTGCACTTCTCCCAGAGAGGTTCCTTCAAATCCATCTTCAGTTTAGAATAAGAAGCTTCCGGCCTATTAATGGTTTTAGGCGGATGCAACAGAGGTTTCTTGTCTTCAATTTTGAGCGGTGCTGGAACTTTGGAAGAGCAGACTGCAATGCTTCCCTGATTTGTCAGAGATTTACTCGGACTATTGATTTTGGCTTCTTTATTTTCTTTTAAAGAAGCAGTTTTCTTGTATTTACTCTGCATAAATAATGCACGCATTTTTGCTTTCTGGATATCATCAGTAGACATAGGACGGCTCTGAGTTACTGGCCCTGTCCTTGCCGTCTGTGGGCTTCTACTCACCGATCCTGGCTGTTCCACCAATTGCACTTTTCTGCGCTCTCTAGCTTCTGAGATAGGTTAAGTTAACATTTTCTGCTATTCAACAGCTAACATGAACCGTTGACAAATTTATTGAGTAAATCACTATTTTAGTCTTTGAAGAATACTGTTTTGGCATCTATATAGTTAGAAAGGTTATGGTTTATTGTGAGCAAATTGATATTGTTTCATAAACAAAGATTCTAAGTAGAGGACCAATTGGATATTGCAAATCATTTAAAGACCAAATTGATATTCTGGTAGTCTTTTAATATTCTGAAAGCTTTTCAAGGGTCAAATTGGGGGCTTATTCCATTTATATTCTTTAGCCGGCTAGTTTCCGGAATACAATACTAAGTTATATATTAGATAAATAATTGGCACTTCAAACTTTCAAAATTTGGTAAACGTCCTGTGAAGAAAAAAATCAGTATGTGGTTAGAAAAATTTGCAAAGAGAGAAGCTGCAGGATCAAATAATTAGGCCAACGCAAGAGTACTGCTGAATTTGCTAGTTTGAAGGAAAATTAGCCCTCGATTGTCACTTCAACGGTTACTTTATATGCTTATATAATAAAGATGGATATACCCATCAGCATTCTGAGGAACCAATTAACAATACGTAGTCAACAAGAAAAACTCAAAAGGATACGAGATGAAGATGCACCAAGGGGGTGTTTCTTATTACAATCATCTGAGCTGGGCAGCAACAATTTCACAGATTCAGATTCTAGTTTCCTGAACAGAAAAGAAACAAATCTGAGCATAATTTACAAACAGTAAAGGCAAAGACAACCAGCTATAATAGGCTGGCACAAATTCGTAGGCAGAAATACTTATTCAATAAAAGATGACTGAAGGACAAAAAGCAAACAGACACAAACCTGAAATCATCTGAAAATTCATTCGAGAGAGCAAGAACGTCTTCCTGGTAGAAAGAAAGGATAGCTAAGAAACATGCAAACTGAAAAACCATTGCTGGCGGACATATACTTTAAGAGAACACTTACAGGAACATCAAAATGCCATGATTCAGGGCCGACGAGTTGACCATTACTGAAAAAATAGATATAATAAATGAGAAAGAAGGTCAAACAAATTCTGTATCGAAATGAGATCAAAGACATGCTTGCCTCTGAGAAAGTCTTATCTCTTTTTGACCATCACCGGAACGCTTAACACCATTGGGTTTCTTTATGGCTTGGTTCCTTGTTAACAATTTGCTCCACTTTGATAACAAAACCCTTGCCCTGTTAGAAATGTCTGATCCACAAAGCAGTGAGACTATAGTTCATAAAGTTTAACAGGATAGTATAAAAGATTTTTTAGTGATATCAAACAGCAGCCCTCAAATTAAGACTTGAAAGTTGAAACTATTTACAGCCATATTAGAAAAAAATGACATTAAACTTGAAGTGATTTGTTAGTTAAATCAATCTAAAAATGGCCTCTATAGCTCGAAGACAACAATGAAATCAAATGAATGACTAGATTCAACTTTCAACTGCCCTTCCACCTCTCTATCTTGCTACTTTTATAATATTTCATTAATAACAACAAGCTATTTGTCAACTGCAGAAATATGAAAATATCTCAAACAATACTCTCCTAACCAACATCACAGAGAAATATATGAATATGAAACTCAAAGAAACAAGCATAACTGACGACTTTGAATTAGCCATGATAATGTAAGACAGTTTCCCAGGGTAAACAAGCTACAAGCTAACGACATGTTAAAACACTTCCTACCGTAAGAAAATATGCTACACTACTATTATACATCCATCAACTGTAGTCATTATCTATTTAACACTTGCCATTAAGGTACAATCTAAGGTTAATAGACATAATACACCCAAACTGAGGGACACCGAGATAGGGGATATAATAAGGAACAATCGGTGTCAAGTTTGATGGGCAATGGGCCAGGAATAGAAAAAACACACCTGATGTCCGGTAGAACCGTAGTCTATTAACACTCTGCAATAAAGCTGATATGTGTGCAGGAATTGCTTTATGTAAAGGCAAATGACAAAGAACCTGCAAAACAGTTAAGCGGTAAGTCTAATAGTGTTTAACTATGTGCTGATGTAAATAACGCAAAAAAGTGTATTAACCAGATATTCCGATTTACCTTCAAGGTAAGAAGCAGTACACTCGTTTGCTCTTCAACAGCAGCTTTACTCAACCAATTTGCTAAAGTCATTGCACCTCCTCCGGTCAAAAACCTACAAGTGTATCCAGCCGTAAAACAAAATCAGAAAAATATAAATAACTATTATAGAACAAAAAAGCTATTGGAAAAGCTAATCACATACCACAGCAAGACTGAAAAATTCTGTATTGTTAATATCCACTCCATCAACTTCTCCCGTCCACAAAAGGTTTCCTCTTTCTGCATTAGACCAAAAATGTTCTCAACAAATTGTTTGTCTAACTCGTCTAGGTCAGAAAGAGCTGTTTTCTGTGTTGAGCAGGATGCTTCTTCCATGTTGATGGCACCAGCAGAGTTTAATGGAGCTGGATTTATTGTTCTCACAGGATCAGGGTTTATTTGCATATCAAGAGTTTCTGCACAAGAGTTAGATTTTAAAGCCTTCTCCCTTGACAGCTGAGCTAGTTTCCTCACTCTTGAACGTTGACCAGTGAAAAAGTCACGCACCTAAACCAAAGGACAAAGATGCATAAAAGTTAGTGCATAAGAACTAGGTAAAATGTGTAATCTTACAACAAAATTTGAAGTAAATATGTCCCTCTTTTGTAAGGTAGTTAAAATCAAGATTTTACGCAAAATCGGAACGGGGAAGTAAAATCGTAGATCGTGCAATTGTAACACTAATCATAAGATTATTCAAATGTCATGAAACTTAAATATATGCATATAAAATCATATATATATATATACACACACATATATATGCATATAAAATTGCATCAAGTAAGACAAAGAAAACCTTAAATCGCACCTGAAATACTTATGTAGATTTAAATTCATTGGCATTAGAGTTTGAAGCCATTTGGAAATGAAACAGAAGAAAGACGAAGGAGAAGAAGAATTTTTTGAAACGGACACAAACATAATCGCTAAATCGGAAAGGGGAGGTAAAATCGTAGATCGTGCAATTGTAACACTAATAGTAAGATTATTCAAATTTCATGAAACTTAAATATATGCATATAAAATCATATATATATGCATATAAAATTGCAAAAAGTAAGACAGAAAACCTTAAATCGCACCTGAAATACTTATGTAGATTTAAATTCATTGGCATTGGAGTTTGAAGCCATTTGGAAATGAAACAGAAGATTTACTTGTGTACCCTTGATTGCAGAGGGCAACCATAGTCACAAAATCCTAAGATTTCACAGTTCAAATCGGGATTTTAACTACCATGCGCTTTTGTCCTCAAAAAGGATAATAATTATAAATGCGAATCTTCTAACAATCCAAAACAGATGAACAAGACAAAAGTTTAGGATAGGAAATGTTTCTGCTTACAAACCTGTGTAACTGTTACGCCAAATAGAGCACTGGTCTCACGAGATTCTTTCTTGCTAATTGCGTCTTTAATAGAAAAAACTGATTGCATGTGATTTACAGCCTTCGGATTTAATAAATCCCTAGGTCTTTTTCCTGCAAATTTTGATCAAGTACGAGATATAAGACATGAAACAAAAAGTAGATATATTTGTAATTAACACAAATAATGCTCGGAATAAAGTTAAAAAAGGCATAAACACTATCTCTGATTTGGTCAGCTTATTTCATCCAATGTTGTCAACCGCGGATAGCGGAAAATAGCAGATTGTTAAAATTCCACTGCACAATAGGGCTATAACGCCGCTATAGCAGCTATTTGACAATATTCTGTACTAAATAGTGTATCGCAGAACAATAGGGGATCTTCTGTATTCCGCTACACTAGGGCGGTATAGTGACGATATAACTGATATTTAACAACAAATTTCCATCTGTTAAAATAAAGGAATTATTTAATTTCCGAATTGACAGATTTGAGAAGTTATGATGAAAATATAGTTTGGGTGAAGACCTATGTAGCACTGACACAACACCTACATGTTACATTCAATCACTTCCATTTCCTCAAATTATCGACAGTGTCGACGTGTCAATGTCCATGTCTAGATATAAGCCAACTATGACGTAACAGCAAATGAAAGCCAACTATGACGTAATAGCAAATGAAGGCCAACAATGAAGTAATAGCAAATGATAATGCAATGGAACATGGGTCAAGTTAGATATCAACAAAGTAAGCCACGTCGGTGAAATCTAATATAAAAGTAAATTTAAAAATTTCACAGAAAATTCAACACATAAATATAAAACAAATAATCAAAAACTTCAATTGTCAATACTAATTAATCTTCTCAAAAATGAATAAATTAAATTCCAACGAAGACTTACTGATATTTATTGACAATGCTCCAGCAGCCTGCACAAAAAACAAAATCATTAATAAATATAGTAAAATTGAACAAGATCAAACTATCTAATGATGCATCAAAAGAATTGTCTAGCACATAAAAGCAAATATAAAATTCGAATGGGATCCGGATTCAGTGCCTTTGAGGCGGGAAAGGTGTTTTGACTTTGTGCCTATCTCTCATCTATTATTTTTCCTTTCTCTCTCATAAAATCCAAGGGGAAGCCTTGGTGTAACGGTAAAGTTGGTGTCATGTGACCGAAAGGTTACAGGTTCAAGTACTGGAAACAGCCTCTTGTGTAAAAACAGGGTAAGGTTGCGTAAAATACACCATATGGTGGGACCTCTTCTCGGACCCTGCGTATGCAGGAGCTTTAAGCACCGGGCTGCCCTTTTTTTCTCATAAAATCCCCAAAATTAAACTAAAGTCATCGTGCATTTCCCGTCTTTAAGCCACTGAATCCAGATCGACTGGAATATGTTTACGGCTACTTTGCACGCGCACGAGCTAAACAAAATGCAATGGATTAAAGGTTTTTCCAGTTTTTCATTTGCCAAAATTAAACTTTTGCCAAAATTAAACTACAACTGTCATGTCTTTCCCACCTTGAAGACGCTGAATCCAGATCCACTCGAATGTGTTTACAACTACTTCGCGCGTGCACGCGCGAAACAAAACACAATGGATTAAAAGGCTCTTCCAGTTTTTTGTTTGCCAAAATTGCACTGTAACCGCAATGTATTTCCCGCCTAAAAGACACTGAATCCAGTTCCACTTAAATGTGTTTACAGCTACTTCGCGTGTGCACGCGCGAGGTAAAACGCAGTGGATTAATAGGTTCTCCCGGTTTTTCATTTACCAAAATTACACTGCAGCCGCCATGCCTTTCCCGCCTTAAAGACACTGAATCCACAGATCCACTCGAATGTGTTTACAACACGCGCGAAACAAGACCTAATGGACTTAGAGGTTCTTGCAGCTTTCTATTTACCATAAATCAACAACATTAACCTAATTTCCAGCATTAAGCTAATAATTAACAAACCTTTGTCAACAGTTTTTTAAAACTACACTAATTATAATTCTGGCATGCAATTGCAAAAACAAAAAGAGGATAAACAATTAAACATGATAATTACAATAAAATAATTCGAAAATATGATAGATGCAAGGGGCAGAGACAGAGCACCATTTCTTGAGCTAGAGGATTAACGCCGGTGAGTTTGCATTGCGTGACGATGATATTCTGAAACTGATCGATCTGGCTATGTACGAGTTCTCTTTGAGAAGCCAAAAACCTCTGGAACGACTCAGCGGAACTTCCAATCTCCGGCTCCGATAATCCGTCGTTCCAGAGCTCCATCGTTGATGATGAAGATCGTTGCAGTGTGTAGCAACACGCATTAGGGATATCCAATCCCCGATGGTGCTTCTCTTTGGTCCCTTCCCAGTTGAAAACGTAAACTGGTTAGGGTTTCGGTGGGAGCTGAATTTGAGAGAG